>Ga0080006_1172602_pt1 | contig 142029 bp, 128 predicted proteins | sample RS3BMetagenome_FD_69209 | JGI IMG/M metagenome (GOLD analysis project Ga0080006, IMG submission 69209) | Ferric oxide microbial mat and aquatic microbial communities from Rainbow Spring, Yellowstone National Park, USA - RS3B (SPADES... ...
TATCCATCGATCCATTTTCTCATCGGCAAAACGTTTCCCGAGGCCAGCGTTCTCCGATTATGCGCATTTTTTTTCTTTCTTTTTTTGTGTTATTTTTTCAGTGCGCGGTGAAGTATCCGTCGATCCATGCAGCTTCGTTTGAGGCGCCTGGCAAACCGCGCGATTACTGAAGAAACGTCGCTGTTCGATGATAGCCATGCAAGCAGCGTATGACGTGATGAAACATCGCCTGTCCATTGTAGCTAGCAAAAAGCGTGTGTTGCGGTGAAACGTTGCTATTGGATAGCGGTAGCTTCTGTGCTGATTTCGGAGCAACGTACACGCACGTGGACGAACGTTTCATGCAGACGACGATCCACTGGCGAGAAGTGAGGAGATCTGGCATCCGCCGTGCACTCGTCGATGCTCTCAAAGGTACTGCTGCATCGGTGCATCTTGCAGAGCGTCCATGCTTTCGACGGCATAGGCATGCTCATGAGATCTGGGGGGCTTTTTAGAAAAGGATTCCAATTCAGCTGAGCCTTCAACAGAGTGCGTACCGTTCTCCGGCCAGAAGCGTCCTTACGGAAACGCGAGTCCAGCTGACTGGTGTGGCGTAAACGTCAACTCGTGGGTAGACTCAGCCTCATGCAATGTGCAGCGTGGTGCCCTTGAGCACAGAGGCTCAATCTGTCTAGCCTTCGCATGCAGTGCACGACAGCAGGTCAGCGCGACGCCCTGGCACGTGTCAGATCGAGGCGCGACTGACCCAGCGCGAGCCTGGAAAGAAAAGAAAAACTCCTGGAAAACATGTTGTTGCAATATCTGCCAGGGCCTCGAACAGCATGCGCTCCGCGCGAACATCACCGAAGTTTGATGGATTCGCTGCATTTGGTACGGATGAACACCTTGCGAATCGCTGTTTTAAGGCACAGGATCCACGCATCTAACTAGACTCCCTCGAACGCGCAGCTTCTGCCCATAAAAAGGCAAGCGACGCATGTGTCTCTACAAATAATTTTAATGTTACACTCAATCCAGGCCACAGCTCTTCCTGGAGACTCAGACTTGATCGGTGCGGCAACGCTGGAACTGCGGTAACTGGGGAAGCGCTTTTCCAAAGAAGCTGGACTAGCGTGCTGCGACGTCGAACGACGACGTTGGGAGGTCCCGTTCGCTGGTCGCTCTAGCAACGCCGCCAGCTTTTCCTTTGGGCATCAATGAGGCGGCACGAGCTCCGCGCGGCATCCCCTGTTGTCATCATGCAACCCGCGCTGAACCGTGTTCACGAAAGGAAGCGATAATCTGCAACCCGCTGCTCAAAACATGAGGTTATGTCGCACCCAGGTCTTCTTGTCTTTTAGCGCACCGTGTTACAAACCGATCCAGGCCATATACCGAATGCGCTGCACCAGAAAATCGTCGTTCGAATCAGAAGAAGAAAAATGCAACCAATGTGCTGAGAATCGCAAGAATCCGCTTGCATCTTGCCAGCGCAACCAGCAGTTCGATCACGAACCCCTGATCACAACACATGCATGGATCCATGGAGCATTCACTGCCTTGGGATGGCGACTGCTTGACATCCCGGTTGCATATGTGCTTGTGGGGAGGATGTAGGCTGCGAATGCAACGGCGCCTCAGCGCCCGCGAAGCGAACAAAACGGACTCGGAACTGTGGGATACGCTTCACTGCCCGTGTGCCCGTCGAGCGATTCCGGCAAAGAAGAATCATATCCGATTCATCGGCATCGAGGCAGCTTACGTTCACGTACTTGATCGTGCTTGGCTCTGTTCTCATCCCGGGCAAGCGTCACACAGGCGTGAGGTGATCGTATACACGGGGAACGGGGCGGTATGCTCCTGTCGTGCGAAACGTCGCAGATTTTAGGGTGGTGCTGTTTTCACAGTTCGCGGCACGGTCTGCGGAGTGTGCGACAGGGCACCCGCTTGGTAACGCTTCGATATCAGCAGCGAGTGCCTGCAAAGCCTCGATATCTACGAAACGCGCATACGTTTGGTGAACACGCTCGATCAAGAATGGACGTGCTGGAGCCAGCGCGCTTGCTGGAGGCGTATCGACGGAGCATTCCAGACTGGGAGACGCTACGGCACAAGGGTGCTGCTGGACGCGTAGCGGTTGTCGGTGGTTGTCTCGAGTACACCGGCGCGCCGTACCTTGCCGCTATGAGTGCCACACGAGCTGGCGCAGATCTCGCTTACATATTCTGTGCAGTCGAGGCGGCATTCCCGCTGAAAACCTACGCTCCAGACTTGATCGTTATTCCCGCTTACAGTTCACGGCCTTTGGCGAGTCTGCAGCCGAGTGATTCTGTTCATAGCTCCGAGCCGGCTGCGGTAGACCTTTTCGTTTCATGGCTACCGCGCATGCATGCGGTGTGCTTTGGACCCGGCCTCGGGCGAGACCCCGGTGTGCTTGCTACTGTGCAGGAGCTCTTGGTGCGCGCCCTCAAGCATCCAGTGCCCGTGGTTATTGACGCGGATGCTCTGTTCCTGTTGAGCCAATTCGGTCCACGACACACCGGAACGGCACTAGCGACCACCCTGGAGGAACGAAGAAACGCAACTGCTGACCGAGGGTCTTCCTCCAATCGCATTGCTCCCATCGTGGTGACCCCGAACGCAGTGGAAACTCGACGACTGCTGGAGTCTTTTCAGATCCGCTCGCCGCAAGAATGGGTCCGTCATGTACTGGCTCCTGGCGATGTCATGTTAGAGAAAGGTGAAACAGACCGAATCCATGCGGTATGCGACGAGGCTCACGAACCTGAACCATCCTGTGTGACCGTGGACTGCGCGGAATGCGGCTCACCGCGACGCTGTGGCGGCCAAGGTGATATACTCAGTGGCATCTTGGCAACATCTCTGGCATGGATGGGCTTTCAGGGCGAATCCGCAAGCGCCCTAGTAGCAGCGGTGGGGGCATCCACGCTAACCCGGCGCGCATCACGAGCAGCCTTCGGGGCCAAATATCGGGCCATGACAGCAACAGACGTTCTCGAGCAAGTCGGGCCTGTATTCCATGCCTTTGAAACAGAGTCATCCAGCTAGATGGGTTGTCCACGTGACATGCGCTGTTTGCTTCTATTCGGGAGAAGCATCTGGGTGCTGGTCGGCGCACAAGAACGTCTGTCCGAAACAGACCCATGTGCTTGATTGAACGTGCTCATAGATGCGAGTTGCGCCTCGATACTTTTCGCAGGGAAGACGGTTTCTTCGTGGAAACGAACTTTAACCACAGGAAGCTACTGGATGGAAGCCTCGTCAGTACGAATCGTACCGAAAGGCGTGCCTTTGATTCTGTCCATGCACATGAGAGCGAAACCATGCAGGGATGCCCAGCATCATGTCTCATCTATGGGGAGCAATACCGCTTCGTACGTGATTCGATGGGTACGCGCGTTGTCGCCTGTGCTGCGGCGCGTGAACCTCTCCGGAGCTGGAAGCCTTGCCAGGAAATCTAGAGCTCCAGCTCATGCGCGCGACATGCTCCACAATCCATAGAGATCAAGATAGCCATCGCTGATCATGGCAAGCACGCTCATCCCAACGAAAACGCGATGAACCCAAAAATGCAGAGCGCTTCCGTTCCTGTTCACAGAAGGAAGCGATGGTAATGGTGTAGGAACGCATTCGTCAGTTCGAAATGCGTTTTCTGGTGTACCGAGGCTGTGCGCCTGGATACGAGCGGTTTTGCGAGGCAACGCAGCACATCGCAGATGCATCTACCTGATAGAGAGGCGTCTCCGGTCACAAGCGCGAGTGCCAGAGCCATTCTCGAGGCACAAGTCCTCCCTCCGTTCGGTTTGGCGGAACGAATATGCGGAAACCTGGAAATCATCGCAGAGTCACAGCCGGGATGCGCCCTTGACTCCAAGTCGGCGAAGGCGGCTTTCGTGTACTGCGCCTCGGTCAACGGAAAGCGAAACTTGCATGGAGCGAGTGACTTTATTGGCGCCTCTGCCGATTGTACGCTGTTCTCGTGGATGTCTGCGCATGTCCAGCACGAGCGCATAGCTACGATCGGACGCGCTGCTAACGCAAGTCGGGCCATGCGCCTGCCATGAAAAATGGCATGTGCCCGACCCGTCTCTCTACACCCGTGTCAGATTAAAATGGTAGCGTGGATTACTTGCTTTTTTCCAGCTACTGGATATTTTCTCGGAACGGGTTTTTAGATGTACAGCCCCGAGATTCGAAATGCGGCAGTAAAGGTTTACGGATTCATAGCTAGTTTGAGGATTCTCGCTCCTCTTGTGAGAACGGCTTCTTTAACTCTCTGCCGCTTGATTTCGTTCCGTCACATGAATCGAGGTGATTCGTGATGCCATCGAAAAAGCGTTGATAAAAACATCGACATCGGTATCCTATTCTTGCGTGCCCGTCTACGAGCACTCCTTGCATGTGGCATGTTCAACTTGTTGATTTTTGGAGTTCTCGATGCTTTTGTCTCAGGGCAACTCATGGGCGCAATATTTCGCGTCACTGGATTATAGAAACAAATACGCAACGTCGTCTCTAGGCGCTGACCTCACAAGTGCATGATGAAACTTCACTGGACTCTTGATACGGCATAATCGATTCCGTTAGAGCGACCGATGCTCCGCTCTTTGTACTCATTGACAAGGCACCATTCGACAGCAGTATGATACTTGTCTGATCCGACAAAGAGGTTGGTGCTGCCGTGTTAGCCTTCTCAACGAGCGCAACTGAGGCCGCCAAATCAATACATCCCAGCTGGAATAGATTACGATCTCATCGTTCTCTGTCGGTTCGATCATACAAACGACGGGTCCCTTTTCTACGAATGCGCATAGACAGTCCGGCAATTTCATCGGGTAAAAGTCTCATCGACCGAAAAAAACAGTTCGACGTCCCACTGCTGTATTCGGATGGCGACGTTCCAAGAAAGCTGCAGCTGCGATTTCGATGGGAAGGGGCCGTGTTTGAACTAGAACCCTTTTTTGCAACTGTATCCGAGTCTTTTCTGGACCATACGAACTAGCTGTTGAGAAACAGAGACGCCCTTGCCGGCCACTGTCGTCGCTTTTGCTTTCCCACAGGTGATGAACAGGTCTTTTTCTACCACTGACAACAAGTGCTCTTAGACAGTCCCAGTTTTTGGTGCGGAGCGCAGATGCTTGTTTCTTTTATTGTTCTATACTTATCTGAGTACAGTGGTATGACGGAACTGAATGAGGAATGCGGTCCTCCTTGCAATGTTCAGTGAGGAAGATATCCTACATTCAATTCGTCTACCATCGACAGGGAAAATTGTTTCTTGATTTGGATGCCCTGCTATGCACTGCAGAAAAACATTCGATTACACCCAGGGAAGGGTAACATAATTGAGTTGAAAGCGTATAAGACGCCCGGCCCCCTGACCGTTTGCATGGAAAAATGATTGTGGACTTGGGCTTCAGTCAACGCAGTGACTACTTCCAATAAAGTATGTGTCTGGGGTTCGTACGACGAGGGAGTACACGGATCGAAATTTTTCGACATGTTCTCTATCCCAGGTTTTCCTTCAGGTAACTGCTTAACATGGACAACATCCCGTTCCACAAATCCTATAGCGCATAGAACAGCTTGCTTTTGCATGCGCAGCGTATAAACTAAGCGCTAAGGGGATCTCCCCGAAGAAGTCCGTGATCAAGAGGCACTACAACAGGCGCTTAGACTGAAGAGCAGATCCGGGCCAGTCTTCAGTACTCTTTTAGGACGTACACTGAGCCAGGGAGCGAGCCTTCGTGGACCATAGGGTGACACTCGATGGATGAAGTGCTATGAGCACCCCGGAGCGCACCTGACCTCAGCCAAATATCACTGACACAGAAGGCGCACCAACGGCATCTACAAACAAGATGAAAATGGCAAAAAATATTAATCACAACGAACCTCAGTGGAGCAAATTCGATGACAACGGCTGAAAGCCGTAAAAGACTAACTCGCCCGCTGCCATGAACTTCCTTCGATTGCTGACAAAGGTACCGGGGAAACACGGGAGAGCATCCCCGATAGAAGCTCGCGTCATCGGTTTACCCTGCGATGGCCGACACGATCCGAGATGTCCGAAAAAGCGCAGCATCCCTGCGCAGGATCATTTATGTCTTTATATGTCTAGTTTCTAATCGATCGCGCACGCACGCACGCACGCATGCACGCACGCACGCACGCACGGGAAGGTGCGCGTGCCGTTTTCCCGCGCTGCACCGCTGCACGCAGGGCGACACGCTTGTCGACGTGTTGTTGTTGTGGTGGTGCTGTCATGGACGTTTTGGAGTGTCCTCCGAAAGAGACGTTCTCTGATCTCCCTGAGTGGCTGCAGCGAGATATCGGTAAAGGCATTCAGCAGCTTCAGGATGTGATACGTTCCAGAACGAGAGAAGAAGCCGGTGTCGTCGACGCTGATCCACATGCACCAGTCGAGGAACAGCCCACGTTCACGGACGTTGCGAGCTTTTTCTCACAAGTTTTAGAGCGTTTCGAGACAAGCGAAACGTTTACAGGACTAGATGAGTCACCGGCGTACGCTGAACTCTTACTTCTATACGGAAGGGCACTGCTCGGGGCGGCCTGGAACGCGCTGGAGCAGGAGGCTGCGGCGAAGGTGCTTGGCCCACCGGTTCCACGCTATATCGCTACGGACGCAGGCTCAGGCGCCGATGCGGATACAAGCGATGACGAGCCCGAAAGGAATGAGGAAACGACATTTGATGAGGTACCTGACGGGGTTCAGGAGCAACCGGAAGACGTCACGCAAACGGGCCAGAATAGTGCTCGAATACGGAGCGGAACCGAGCCCGCAAACCACAAGGCTGCTGCTGCGGAACCAGAAGTTTGCGCTGCAGTTGCACACGAGGCAGGCGAGTCAACCGGCGCAATGCCGCTATCGTCCGCACAGACTGGCAAGGACAAGTTGGACGAGTTTGCCACGGACACCCGAGAGGGACACGGGTTGCTTGGGACGCCTGAACATAGCCGCTCGCCCTGCGAACGCACCGTCTCGAAAAGTCTCGAAAAGGAATCACTCGGGAGAAACGGTAACGGTGCTGCAGAAATTCTTTCCAAGCAGGATGCCGATGCGGCAAATTCCGATCATCCAGATTCAAGTGACGTGAGCGACGGCGACGACGAGATTGAAGAAGGCCAAGTCGATGACAACAACGAAGATGACGAGGACGACGCACAACGAGCCTGGGAGGTTCTCGAATGCTCCCGTATGATATTCCTCAAGGCTGGCGAGCGTTATCTGCCACGCGTCTCTCTTTGCTATGAATTGCTCGGTGATTTTTCTCTGTATGTGAACGACGCTTTCGAGCAAGCGGCCGAGGATTACGCGCAAGCCATTGCCACAGCAGAACGCGCTGGTGATGCCCGCAGCAGACGGGTTGCGTCGCTGGCCCACCGGAAGTATGTTGCTTTGCGAAGCGCCGGCCGCTGGACGGATGCGCTCGACGCCTTGCTCGTCGCGAAAGCAATTCTCACCGACCAGTTCGAGCAAGTGCCGCAGGAGGAACGCGAGGATGTAGCTGCGCTCGTGCAAGAGTTGGAATCAGAATGCCGGATGATACGTGATGCTGTGCGCGGACTCGCAAAACAGGAAGAATCCGCTCGTGAGCATTACCCGGCCTCTTCTGACAATCGAAACCGGCAGTGCCTATCGGCGAAGACGGAGAACATTACTGGGCCACCACCGGCCGATGCTGTGCCGGTTATGCCACGACGCGGTGTGAAACGTGTCGCCGCGGACCTGAAAGCCGACCCTGGGCATCACGACGAGAAAACCGGTCCAAGTTCAGCAAAACTGGCAACAGGGAGCGCTTCCACAGATCCGACGTCTCCGCAGTGAGTTGCCGACTTGGTCACAGGGCGCGGTTTACCGATGTAGCTGCAGCAACCATAACAATAGTAATAATCGTCTGTACGAAGCGTCTACACAAATCTGACGATCCATTGCAGTAGCGCGAGGCAGTCGGCGTCACCGTACGGCACTGTGGCGATTGTCGTTCTGGCAACGCAGACGCTCCAACGCATGCACGACTATGAGCATTGCAGTTGGCGAATAAAGCACCACAGGCCACGCATTCTTCAACTTATGCTGAATGCTATTCGCCTGATGGCCTTTCATCAACCGTTCTCCGTGATCGCACTCACGAAGTATGACGAGGATTCGAACAGCGCCCGTCAGAGAATGACTGCACGTTTCTCGACCAGAACAGTCTGGATTAAGGGGGATGCTCGTTACCGGCTCCGATCGATGATATCTAAACTTGTTCAACATGGAAAACTTACAAGTCCAGCCCGGTGCGCTGATGCCGCCCCGACGACCTTTCGTCTGCGGATAGCCGCCCAGGACTGGGGCGTTTTTATGTCCGCCTGGTGCTGTTGCGCGGTAGCCGTGCGCGTGATGCGAATCCTGCTTCTGCTGCTTCTGCTGCTTCTGCTGCTGCTGGCATGTAAGTACTCTCGCCTGATGCTCACGAAAAACATCGTCAACGTCGAATGCTCACTCAGCGTACAGCGTCACTGACTCGCGGCGGTGGCAACAGCGAGATCGGAGTCGTCCGCAGATACTCCCAATCGCTCTCGTCGAAAAGGTCGCCAGGCTGCAGGGCATTTCCTGTAGCTTTCTTGGTCTGCAGTAGTGCCCTGCACCGCTGCCGTGCCTCCTCTAGGCCGCAAACACGTTCAAGCAGCTCTGCCCGCGTCACATTTTCCGCAATCGCCTCCAAACAATCAATGACTACGGAGGCGTAGTTCGGTGACTCTTTGTCGAGACGCGGGCGCAAAAAGCGCCATTCGCCAGCCAAACGATCATAAGTGCATTCGATCACCGCCTCATGCCAACGAGCGTAGTCTGCGAACCACTCGCGCTTTAAACGACTCGGAAAATATACCTCTCGATAGCGCACGACTCCGTTGTCGCCGCGATAGCCGAGAAACGCGCGGACGTCGTTGGCCGGATCATTCCCAGCCTGTAGCCAAAGAATGAAGTCGACCGTGTTATGCGTTGGGTATTTGTACTTGAGAAGTGCTGCACAGGTGCGCAGGGTGTACGGCAAGCCAACTGGGGTAAAGATGATGCCGTCGTTGCCACTCTGAAAGACGCCATCGCTCCGCAAGTGCCGATACGTGTACGTCGGAGCGCCGCCTTGAGGGTCATCGGCTTTCCCGGAACGACCCTGGTAAATGCGCGAAAAGAGCAGCGGAAGCTCAGCCTTCTCATAGACGTCTTTGCGTCGCACTCGCAAACAGCCCGCAGTAGCGGGGTGCAGGGCACGCGGCCCCGTCACGTACCGCTCGATAGCATCCAGGCGGACGCGGTAGGACTGGTAGGCGATGCCGGTGTCGCCCTGGATAGCGATCACGTCGTAGGCGAGGTACTCGAAGCGCTCGATGCACTCGTTGTAGACCAACTCACCATCAAGAAGTGTGTCTTGGTGCAGAGAGCCGTCAGGCATCATAAGCACCGGATATGGCGTCACAGCAAATAGGTCGAGACGTCGATCCACCAGCAGAACGCCCAGCTCTGTAGCAAAGAGTAGATAGCGAACGCCGTCCGATTTCTCCAGGAGCAGGTAGTCGCAGTCACGTACCATTGAGAAATGGCGTCTTGACAGCGTCACCGGCATACTGCCAGCGAAGGAGCGCGGCGGCTCGGACGCTCGTGCTACCCTTTGAAAAAGGCTCTGAAGCCGGACGAGTAGTTGACCTTTTTCGGCTGGTGGCAGACGCACGTAGCCGGCCTCCGCCATTTTCGCTTCACGGTTGGTTGCCTCTGTTACACCGGCAGCAGCGGTTGCAGTAACGCTCGAGCGACACCCAGCAGAAGCACAGCAGGCTACTGGGCCTGCAGTGCGCGAGGCTGGACCCGTAGCCGGGAGCAGCTGGCAGCGGTACCGGCAACAGACGAACGAAGTGCAACACGACCCGCTGGCGCCGAATCCCGCTGCGTCATGGACGATCAGCACCACCTCGTATTGTCCGCGGTGGATCAACAGATTCGGAAATACTTTGGCGTGGATATTCTGGGCCCTGGATCCGTAGAACCTGCTGGAAAAATCTAGCATACAGTCTCTGGAGGTGTATGCCACTGGTGACCGTTGCTCCCGAGCGACCTGCGAGTCCCATGTACCTGCGTGTATGCACGGACGCTTTGCTCGCGAATATTTACGGGTGCGTCAGCATCTGTCCATCGACCTGTATACACTGATGCTTCGCGCTCGAATGTTTTCAGGTGCATCGTCGTCACTGCATTGGCCTGGGGCGCACCCGCTCGCGACCATGAACGCGATAAACAGGTAGATGTCGCCATGCTGCTTCATTCATGGAGCGCTCTACGAGTCCTCGTGCTCTGGGCAGTACACCATTAGCTTGTTCTCGATACTATGTTTGCATATGAGATTAGCTGAGCTGACATCTTGCAAATGGCCAATTCGCTGCGAACCGGTGCCCACTGCGCTGAGCTCCGAGTACGATTCCTGCAGCAAAACGCCCCTTGAGAGGGAATGCGTAGGTTGGATTCTCTGCCAGGTATCCGTACGCATGCAACAACATGATATTCGGTGTTGAGCTTACGTGGCGAACGCGGTGCCACCAGGCTCGTCGGATGGCTTCAGGAATGTCCCTCGCAGCAGCCTCGCAGAGGACGTTATCGATGGAAGTGCATGTTGCAAGTGTACAGGCACGTGCTCGAGCGTCGCATTTCTGAACGACGCGGAATCCAGGCAAGTCTCGGGTATATTTGGCCAATACAGAGGGAACAGCTGGGCAGAGAAAATGGGTGTTTCGCTGAGCCTTGCATGATTGCAGTTCGCGACAACATCGTCTCGTCCAGAGAACGCACAGAGCAGCAGCACTCGCTTCACGGAATTCGCATATGCGTCTCAAGCGCGCGTTGTCCAAATAGAACTCGATATAGGACTTGACAAATTTGCGGGTCTGTACTGGGAAATGAAGCGTTGTGGATCTGCTTGTAGTGCGTCGCGCAGCAAGGGTGCGTATCGCGCTCGCGAGCATGTCTTGCGCATGCGCGCGTGCTCGCAGCGGCAATCAAGCCTAGCTTCCGTATGAGTTACATCGCATGGCGCGACAGTAAGGGAGCAGCAAAGCCTGATCATGGATTTATTTTTGCAGTACGCTCCAAACCAAAGCCGCCGTCTATCCCCGTGGCATTTTCGGAACAATGCCGAAATGGCTCTCAAGGAACGCATCCCACAGGACAATCGATCCCCGAATCCCGGCTGGCTGGGGCTCGCGGCAAGCCATCCATGCAGCGCTGAATCGCGCTGAAGCCCAAGGCCTCTCTGCCGATCCAGTTCGTGCATGCACCATGCGTGTTACAATTTTGGCGGGAAATATGTTGTTGCGTGCGCGAAAGCGATTCCGCCGATCTAGTTCGTACATGCACCATGCGTGTTACAATTTTGGCGGGAAATATGTAGTTGCGTGCGCGAAAGCGATTCCGCCGATGTACGCGCGTCGGTGCTGTGGCGACGATTGCGGCCCCGAAGCCAAGCGGCGCTCGCCGAACAACAACAACAAGCGCACCGCACCGCATTCGAGACGCGATCCCTCTAGCTTGCTAGCGCAGACAACGACGCTGGAAGAGGCGGCACGCTCGCAGCGAGCGACGGGCTCTCGGGCTGGCCTCTCACTAGAGGCAGTATGGGGCACAGCAGCAGAGTGCACTGGTACATTACGTACGGCGATCGAGTACTGAATCCTTTGGATGACACCGGCTTCCCCGCCGATATCACCTTGAAACGCTTTGTTGAGCGACTTTACGCATGGACCGGCGTGCCACCGGCTCAGATGCGCGTAGTGCTACGTAGCAAAAACGGCCAAGAGCTGGTTCTGGACTCCGAAACTATCTCGTGTGCCGAAGCAGAGACGCTCACGTTGGCGTCTGTCGACTCGCGTCTCCCGGAGCCTGTGCACAGCGCAGAAGTGATCGCCACTGGGCTCGTAAACCCGACAGCGAGTACTGCTGCCTGCTGCAAAGACACTCATGATGGCTCAGACGACGAAGTTAGCTACGAAATTAGTGAAAGCACATACGCTACTCGTCTGGACACATACAGGGCCAAGAAGCAACAGCTGTGGGCGGCAGGTCGCAGCCAACTGGCCGTATCCCTGCGTCCCGGCTTGCGATGTCGTCTGCGAAACTCCAATCGCAAAGGCCACATTGCCTATGTGGGACCTGTTCCCGCACTGACGATCGCTGGTGATGACACTTGGATCGGCGTCATTCTCGATGAACCGAACGGAAAGAACGATGGCACTGCACCAGACGGCACGCGCTACTTTGAATGCACTGCGAATCACGGGCTCTTTGTGCGTCCAGAACGAGTCCAAGTGTGCACAGACGACGCTGAGCATCCAATCGACAGTGCGGCAACGACGAAAACGGATACAGACGGGATTCCTCTGGAAATCTAACCGACGCCTTCGATGCAGAGAGTGTTGTTTGGAAAGCGGTCGGATACGTTTTCGGATAAAGTGGCTGGATATGATGGCGGCACTTTACAGACGCTTCGCCCGCGCGGCATCGATACGAGGTCCGGTACGACGGGTACGAAATGTATTGACGGGAAAAATGGGGGCGCGCGCTGTCCCCGCTTCGCCGCATCCCTACCGGTACACACCACAGCGTTATATCTGTAGAAAGCTTCTCATAAATTGCTGTATTTCCTAGTAATGTATCCGTAGCAATTCGAGACACGACGCGACGCAAACGGATCGGATCGTTTCCGTACCGACAGGGTGTGTGCGCTGGGCGAAGCGCTCATGCGCGTCCATACGCTTTCATATCGAGGAGTCAAACTGTACGATCGTTCACCAATCGCTGAGGGAAACCGTTCCCATTATATATATCTCTATATTGATCTCGAGCCTTGTTGGATTGCTGAAGCGTAGGAAACTAGTGCATGGCTCGGGGCCAGCATCCAATGCACTCGCTCTTTGCAGCTGATTTCTATTTCATCGAAGTTCTTCCACGTTTTGGCTCAATGCTTCCGATAAGTCCCATGCGATACCATCGAGAGTTCGCTGGACACACCCGCGGATCGTTTCAGAAGCATGGCAAATTTCCCGGCGTTGATCAGGACGCTCAAGATCTGGTGCAGCATGCGTTTCCAGGCTCTTTTCCTGGTGGTATCACTTCAGAGGAAGCCTTTCACCTGCGAATGTCTCGCCATTTAGCGTTCGGTCATCGTATTGTAGTCCATTTCGTGCATCCATCTCTCTTGCACTCTCTGATTCTCTACCTGTTTCAGCATGCGCTCGTGCTCGTAATGCATCTAGATCGTTCTGAAATTATTGATGGAAATCGTACGGAATCGATGCTTGCATCAGGTGTAGGCACTGGCCGACAGAGCAAAATGCAGGATTTGTATGCTACTGCATGTCCAGCGGCACGAGGTTAAACAAAATGACAGAACTTGCAGGCCGTTTTCCTATATGACTCGGTAAAGAGGGCGGCGAATGCAGGTTTTGCGCCAATGTACGTCGAAAACCGTCGACAAACTAAAGCGATTTCGTGTGCGCTCGCCAAAGAGCGTTCGCATCAGCCATATGGACACTCATATACTCTCTGAATACAGCGCACAAAGCGCAACCTGCTGCTCGATGGGATGCTCGAAGCGTCGAGATGGGTCCTGATGCCCTCGCTCCACTCGCTGGTGCGCCTCGTGGTGTCGCTCATGCCCGACTCTCGATGATACCGACATCTGGAAATATTGAGAGGCTTCTTCTGTTTTCGAATCGAGTCATTGGCTGGTGCTCTTGATGAAGAGATATGGCGAACGTGTTGAGGTGCTTCAACCCGGGATCCACGCCCTTGGGAGAGTCCTCCGCTTCATCTTCCTCGCATGATTTTTATGGGACGCGCTGCTCGACTCTGGCAATTTTTTCACAACATGCTTGCAAACGGATATTCCGATTGTCTCCATGGTCCGTGAAAGCCGCTTTTTATTTGCTCCCCGTAACCGAGAACGCTTGAATGAGCTCCGCAAATGCGCTTCGCAACGATGCCCAATGCTGTTTCATTGCTCGCAGGGACCAGCCGTTCCTCACTGCGCAGGCCATGAACGATTCGATACGATTGCCTACGGTCATATCACGGTCCCTGATAGGACCCATAGAGACCAGATGACTAGGCGCTTGACGAGGCTGGAGCGCTCGGGTACCGATGTGGGCGTCTGCTCTGCTCCAGAGCGCTCTCTTCAGGAAATCTTTCTCGTCCAAAACGCAAGCACAGCAGATTCCAAAATTCCTTTGCCCTTTGAATGCAAAGCGCATTGGTCCGCATTCGAGAATACCACGGTGAATGTAGACGAACTGAGGAGGCACTCGATCTCTCTGCGACTCCTCGTCTGAACTCGCTACCACCTCGATCTCTTCCGCCTTTAGCTCATCATTTGCTTCCATCGCTACCCCAAGAATTTCGTCGATTCGTCCGCGAATTTCTGCCCCAATACGATTGGGGTACAGCGCCCACGGGATGCCCCTAAGATACGCTCGAGACTGATCCGCGTATGCTTTTGGTTTACGATGACAGTTTCTTATTTTTGGTACCAGCGCTGTAGATGTTGCGATCGCCGGAGTGGTGCGGGCACGCGTCAGCTTGTTCAACGGAGCAGATATGCAAATCTCTGATCCTATGATGGATGCGCACCTCATCTTCTGTCCCGAGCATCAGCTATGTTTTCGCATGGGAATTCGATCGAAGTATTCCACAGACAGCTGGACAGCTTTCTGTCCTGCTCTAGGAACGCCTGTGAAGAGTTGGTCGACGAGATGCGTCAAGCCGAGAGCAGACGAGCGATACTCTCTCGAGTTAGACTCTATTCGATGCTCGCTGGTACGCTGCATCTATCAGAGTCGCGTCTGCGAACGACTCGTCGATTGGGCCTTGTGCGTAAAACTGGCGTTTGAACAACGTCCAGTACGCTCTCGACTCGATTGTACCGCAGATAATAAGCTGGCAGGCAGACCAGCTCAATGCTAGTCCCAGATGCCTGCTGCTTGACCCCTGTTTTCTGGTGGAAAGCGACGTTTTCTATGATCAAGACAGAGTCATCTGGGAACGATGGGTCACGACTTGTGCTTCGACGAAGGATGAGGTATTGAACGATCCTGCCCGTTCTGCGGTTTGCCGGTCACCACACGAATGCAATGCGGTTTACGGCGGTAGCTGGTCCCCTTCTCGCTTGTGTTCCATTTGCGAATGACAGTTTGCCGCTCATGGAGAGCCCATATACAACTGTATTATCTCTCGCCGATGAAGCCCCATTGAATGAGACAAATACAGGGAGTTCCTGTGACAAGCGTTCGCGTTTCAGCACGAAATCGATGAAGCGTTGGTCATCTTCAGATGGTCTCCCAGAGAAGCGCATTTCTTTCTTTATACACCTGTATCTCTGTATCCTGCATGTATCCATGGTGCGGACGCTTCACAAGCTGTGCCCTCTTTGGTAGCATTTTTCAGATCATGTACGTAGTCGATTGGACTGATGAGTAGGTATTGTTCCGATAGCGTTTAACATGTTCTTTTTTGGGCACACGACCATCCGAATAAGGTCTAGACAAATAGCAGTTCATCCATCTGCTGTTCGTTGAATGCCTAGCGTGCAGTAGCAAGGCCGGTTTTCCATAAGATATCATGCAAAGCGTAAACGCATTCCGCAACCTTCTTCAATTTTCTGCACAGATTCCTATCGTTCACTACCAGCGGAAAAAGCCAACAAAAACAAATTGGCGTGCCTGTACAGGTATTCACGAGATCGATGCGATGAGTATAATGCCGCCGTAGCGCGTGCCCTTGGTACCTAGGCGAACGCTATCAGCGCCATCATGTTCCTGGATCCGCTTTAGAACCAGTTCGCTTTGAGGCCACTTGGCCGGTCTCCATGAGGCTTCTCGTAGCGATTCGGCACGGCTTCGGGCAAACCAGCGACAAGCAAATGACCGACATCGCCCAACGCTAGACAACGCGGCACCGCAGTCGTTGGACTGCGAGTCTCGAATAGAACCGTCGTGACTGAGCTCGGCGCAAGCCAGAATGCATTCCAGAAGAGAGCCAGCGGCAGCTCCAGGAGATGTGCTAGCCAGGTCAGTCCGAAACCGCCATGGCATACGACGACAACCGCAGCATCACGCCCAGCAGTGCCCTGTGCTCTGGCGACTGCCGCATCGACCTCAGTGAGCCGATAGACACCGTTCGGCTCACGCGTATAGCCATGCCGTGCAAGAAACGCATCGCTATTCATTACAAGCGCCTGAAAGTCGGACCTGATCTTATCGTCGAGTCCAGGAACGAGTTTCCATTGGCTCTCGTGGTCCGGTAGCGCTCCGTTCGTACTGCGACAGCGGCTACGCACCAAAGCAGCATCCATATCCCAGAGCGCCCGCCCGCCTTGCCCAGCAGCAGGCGCTGTGTCTGAGGCGCCCGCGTTCGAAGCACTCGCTCGCCAGGTCACCAGTTCCTGGGTCCAGGTCTCGATCTGGAGAGGCAAGTCCAGTTCCCTTGCTATGTACCGAGCAGTCTCCTGAGCCCGACCCATCGGTGACGTGTACACGCAGGCGATGAACGGTCGCCTTCGCACATGGGCGTGTCCGAGTCTGCGAGCGAGCGCTGCCGCCTGTAGTTTCCCATCAGCGGTGAGCGAGTCCGTCGCATAGTCCGGGTCAGCGTGTCGCACTATGATCAGTCGCATCTGCTAAAGCGGAACGATAATGTCGTCTATGAGAGTGCCAGAAGCATTCGTCCACGCAACGTGTCGACGAGGACGCGTTGGTGTCGTGTTTCCCAGCCGGTGTTCGCCCGGCGAGTGCCCAGCGTCTCGAGTCGCCGCCCTGCCCACCGCGCACGGTAGACGCTGAGGGAAACGGAAACCCGGTTTCCAGACCAGTTGTACTGACCTGGCAATGCGTGGGTGTGCGTGGAGGTGCTCGCGAGGCGACCAACCTACCGGACTAGGAGATCTACCCTCGACTGCCTTCCGCGGGGTATCGCTCCGGAGTTCGCTGGACAGCAACAGCGACCATTACGCCTATCTCGGACGACAACAGAACGGGTCTGTTTCGCTGACTCTTGCGTACACCTAGGCAGGTACAGGTTTCTTCCCAGTGCCATGAATAGCAGGAAATGGGGCCCTGTTCTGCGACTGCTTCATTTTCCTCTCTCACATCGCCGGCATTGCTTGCTCCGGCCTCTTTTTTCCCTATAGCTCTGGTTTCAACAGTCAAAGGATGCTGATAGCAGCGTTCAAGTCCCAATGATGACGCATTTGATGCACATGCGGAAGTTGCGATCTACGCTTCGCTTGCCAGTTTTATCATGGTAAACGGTCTTGATGCGTCCTTCACAGTGGTGACACTTGAGTGTGGTCGGGTGTTCGAATCTGCCGTCGATACCGCCTCCACCGGGAGCTGCCCTGTGGCGCGTGAATGCTCACGCCATCGTTTGGTACGTGCCGCTGACGAGTCTAGAAGTCTTCCCGAGGCCATTCTCTGATATAACGCCCGGTACCGTACCCTACGATCAGGGTCGTCTTCGGGTGATGCCCTCCACGAGCATGCTCTCTGCTGCACGCGCAGGTACACGCTGTTTCATGCGATAGAGGATTTGCGCAACTAGATGCTGTTCATGATGATACGAGTCCCGTATGGAATATCCAGGCTAGAGAACGAGTCGAGAGGTTTCCAACCAGCTGCGCTCCCTTTGTGCGAACCGGTGGTGCACGCTCCACTGCAGGCGATCGTTGCGACGATTCAGGTCTGTATCCAAGACCCTCGTATATGCCAACGGAAGAGACGAGCGCCTCTGAAAGCATATCTCGTGAAAGATTCGTATACGACGTAGAATTCTATTTCGTCACTGGTTCGATAGAAAACAGGATTCTGCTCTCGAAAGGAATCGAATATTTTCCGTGAGAAGTGCACTGAAGTTTCTGCGGGAGCCTGTGAACAAGTCGCCCAGGGACGATGTCGAGCTCTGTTCGTCATCAATCCAGAGGCGCGAGTTGCTGCGCGTACGAATTGCCTTGCACTCGAGAGATCGAAAATTTGAAGACAAGCGTGATGCCAGCATCCTGAACGCAAGGAAAGGAGACTAGAACTGGTTTTTCCATTTGCGTTGGATCATGGTATGGATTATTTCACGAAACCTTGTTTGAGGGCGTCGCGAATCCTCTTTATTCCAGTAGGCTGACGCATTCCAGCGGCGAAGCGTCGAACAAGTCACATCGTAAAAAACCCCCAAATATCCTGAAACTACCAATGAATCCGCAAGCCCTCATTGCTGCGGTTCCAGTGCAGCGGCCATTCATCTAAAAAATGAAGGAAGAATCACAATGCAGGAACAGCATGAACAGATCCTTGTTCCAGATCAATCAGATGCATCATTTTAGCGCACCATTGACGAGACTCGAACTCGAAAGCGCATCCCAACCAGGATATTTTCCAGACTGTATGATCATACGGCGTCCTGATTTGTCTCCTGAAGGCGGTGCAGTCTTCGAAGATGACGTTTGGAGCGCGCATGATCCCACATATCCCGTGCATTCAGCAGGACGACTTGCCGGCAGATCTGACACTGAAAGGTATCCCGCGAGCGCTTCTCGATGGCTGGGGGTAGCACGCTATGATCGCCGTCGGACTGCGCATCACTACAAGTCGCTCGACTGGTTGAGTGCAACTTCACGATGCGAGCAGTTTTGACTGTGAGCTGTGTCTCAGGGTCGTGCTGTTGGCGTCGATCGTCTGCACGGCACTGCGGAGCATCGCTCGCCTCGCCCGAGTCGCTCAACACGTCATTCGCTGGGTCGTACGAAGGTTTGGTACTCGAGTCCATGACAGCGTCTAGCGTAGCGGCATCTCTAGGTGCAACCTGGTAACGGCTGGCTTGCATTCGGGACAGACGGGCGAGTTCGTCTTCGGCGACGTCCTCCTCCTCTGGATCGGACTCGCTCGCCAACGAGTCGGGTCGATCTCCAGTAGACACCGTCGTCTCGGAGTCTTCGGACTCGCTGGTTGAAGTGAGCGCATCATCACCGTACCAGGTGTTCCAGGCGATGCGTTTAATCATGGCGGGTCGGTGGCCTGTGCACGCTTCCCCCTGCAACTGAGACTCCCGAGAGCAGTACTCGACGCGATCGCAAACTTTGGCTCTCTGGAACAGAGGATCCGCCACCAGCCGCCAACGCAAGATCCTTACAAGGAAAGTAGCACCCTTTTGAAAAAAAGCGCTCTTTCACCAACCCCGAGCAGAGAACGGCACCGCTCTTCTGCAACGCCTCCTTTAATACCAAGGCGCACTGCTGGCCAACTGGTGTCTGTTCTCAAGGAAGAAACTCGGCAAGTTCGGTAATCGGTACCCTTGCCCACCAACCAATCAGATAAACACACCAGCAAGTGGTTCGAGTTTTCCGCTTTGACTCGTTGGAACGAAGCAACGCCTCCGAGCAAGTCGAGCGCAGTGGATGGTGGAGCTGTTGCGGCCCGAGCCAGCTCGAGATACAATTCTTTATCCAAGCCGCGCTGAGCATCGTTTTTCACCCGCGGTGCCACTGGCTTCCACGGATGGTATCCCAGAAAGAGACGTCGCGTGCGGATGAGGTAACTATCACCATTCCAGTAGAGCCTGGTGATGCCGAGGCCGGACGAGCGGCTGCTGTGTCGGCAGCTGCCGTGGGACGCGCTCTCCAGACGGCCTTGCAGCGAAAGGCGTCTGCGGCGCCTCGACTGGCCCCGCGTGAGGTCTGGCTCTATGACCCTGGCTATACAAGCACGGCCTGCTGTCGCTCTGCAATCACTTTTATTGACGGTGAGAACGGTATTTTGGAGTATCGCGGGTTTCCAATTGAAGCGCTCGCAACGACCTGCGGCTTCTACACCGTAGCGTACATGCTGCTCGAGGGAACGTTTCCGGCGGACGCAAAGGTGCGCGCCCAGTTTGCCAAGAGCATTCAACCAGGTCTCGACCTCGACCCTGTTGTCGCAAACGTCGTAGAGAGCTTCCCGCAGGAGGCGCACCCGATGACGGTCTTTATGGCTGCGACGGCTGCATTGAGTGCGAGTCGCCCGGCATGGAACCCCGCCCTCGTTCGAGGCGATGGCGGCAGTTTGCGGTTGGTGTATCGCACTCGCGCTGAACGTCAACGTATCGCACAGGAATGCATTTCGTCACTCACCAGTATCGCTGCAGCGGTTTTCCGTCACATGCGTGGTTGCCCTGTGCGCTTTCCGAAGAGCACACAGCACCTGCGGGAGCATCCTCTGGATGCCTTTGCCCCTGACGGGTTCGCGCGAGCCTTCCTGCACGCTGCTGACCCCGAAGGCACACTCTGGCCTGAGCAACGTCGTGCATCGGCAGTTTTCGCCGAAACCCTGGATGTCATCTTTGTACTGCATGCAGATCATGAACTGAACTGCTCTACTGCAGCGATGCGTCACCTGACTTCAGCAGGTTCCGATGTCCTGACCTGTTTGGCAGCTGCAATCGGGGCACTCTATGGACCGTTGCATGGCGGCGCAAATGAGGCAGTTCTGAACATGCTGGAGGAGATCGGCAGCCCGGAGGCGGTGGAAGCCTTCATCGCATCCGTGAAGCGTCAGGAACGGAAGCTCATGGGATTTGGTCATCGCGTTTATCGGAGCTATGATCCACGGGCAAAAATTTTGCGAACGCTAGCACAACAAGTGTTGCGGGAGGCGTCCACGGAAGGTCGTACTGCAAACGGACCGACGACTGCGAACGGCGCATCAGACCCGCTGCTGATCATTGCTCAGACGCTGGAGAAGCGAGCACTGGAAGACCCCTACTTTACGGAACGGAAACTCTATCCTAACGTTGACTTTTACTCAGGGGTTTTGTATCGCGCGATGGATTTTCCGAGTGTTTTCTTTACGGTGCTGTTTGCCATTGCGCGCACTGTTGGCTGGCTTGCGCACTGGATGGAGATGCTCGAACGGGACGCAACGGATGCTGAACGCAAAATCGTACGCCCTCGACAGATCTATATCGGAAAGCGGCGACAACGCATCCCGCTTGAAGCGGTGGAGAAACGACCTGATCGCCGTTCGAGACTGTGAACCAGATATGAACTCATGATGAATGGTCGCACCTTGCGCATACGATGCCATAGAGCGACGACTTGATCGCCATACGCGACGATGAACCCGATATGAATTCATGATGAATGCTCGTATCCTACGCTTGCTCGCAATCTGTCCATATAGCTGACGGATCCGTGCCCTGACCCGTACTGGATTCGTTCCTCATGTCGTTCGTAAACGACGCGTGCAAGGTACCGCGTGCTGCCTAGACCCCAACCGACTCAGCGGCATGCAAGCCAACGCAGGCCTTGACCGGCCTGTACTGCGCCCTCGGTCCCGTAACAAGTGTTTGTATCTCGAACACGACTCGAAAGCGCAATGTTCCGTTCAAGGCGTCACGGCGATAAGTGCCCGCTCCTATACGGTACGCTGCACCACCAAGGCGTCTTCCATAGCGAATTGGAAGCTATCGTTGATGCCGTCTAGCTTCCTGGTTTCCTGGGTCCATACGAGCGAGCCTTGACGCCACTCCCCGCAACGTCAAGTGATTCATTGCCGAGCCCAACTTTAGATTTGAGAGCGGTCACTTTCTGGGAACTGCTCGCGTTCCAGTCCCGCATTTTCGCTCGCGTCGCAGACGCGCGCAGGTCACAGTCCAACGACCGGTCGAAGTGAAATGCATAAATATTCCAGGTACGCTGCTTTAGAGCTGATCCATGAAGGCCTCGAACTGAGATGCTCGATCGGGTCCAAGACGCAGAACGACAACCGCAGCAGACGTCGCATCTGCATCTCCCAGCACGAGCGACCTGCTCGACGAGATTCTCACTCAAAGTCGCGAAGTTGCCTGGTCGACGAGAGCCTGCTGTGCTGACCAGAACGTGGCTAGGAGGCACATCGACGTCCTCACTCGAGGGCACCCCGCTCGGCCTAGCAACGACAGACCGCACGACGATGAAGTTCCTGCTGCTACTGCTAACGCTGCTGCTGGCGCTCTAGTCTGACCCTTCTTTCCGGTATCCATGAGGGTTCTCGCTCTGCCATTTCCACGTGGACGCACACATTTCATCGATACCGAGCTTGGCTTCCCAACCGAGGAATGTTTTGGCAAAGCTCGGATCCGCGTAGACAACAGCAGCATCGCCTGGTCTTCGCGCAACAATTTTGTACGGAATACGACGCCCGGACGCTTTCTCGAAAGCTTTCACCATCTCAAGCACGGAGTATCCTCGGCCGGTGCCAAGGTTTACCGCAACGCAGCCCACGTTTGCCTCGTCTTTTTCAAGTTTCTCTAACGCCGCCACATGGCCCTTTGCTAAATCCACCACATGAATGTAGTCACGAACGCCGGTTCCATCCGGAGTGGGGTAGTCATTCCCGTACACCGAGAGAAACTCTCGGCGTCCGACGGCAACCTGTGCGATAAACGGCATCAAATTATTCGGAATACCCACGGGATCTTCCCCGATACGCCCGGAAGCATGGGCACCAACGGGATTAAAGTAGCGCAGGATGAGAATGTGCCAGTCGCGTCCACCATGTGGCGAGGCGTGCAGATCCCGCAAGAACTCTTCAATAAACAATTTGGTTTTGCCGTATGGATTCGTGGCACCAAGTGGTGATGTTTCCGAAATCGGCACCTTTTCTGCCTGCCCGTACACTGTCGCCGACGATGAAAACACAAATCGACGACATCCGTGGCGGTTTAAGCTCTGCAGAAGGTTCAACGTGCCAATCAAGTTGTTCCGGTAATACCGCAATGGTTGCTCTACAGACTCGCCTACAGCTTTCAGGCCTGCAAAGTGAATACAAGCGCTGATTGGCGCTGATTTTGCCACAGCAGCGTCCAGTGCAACGCCATCCGTGAGGTCAACGGCTTGAAACTGCAGCCGCTGCTCACTGGCCCCGGTGAGCTCCCGTACCCTGCGCAGCGCCTCCTCACTCGAGTTGCTCAGGTTATCCAGGACAACCACATCGTAACCCGATTCAAGGAGCTCTACGACCGTATGACTTCCAATATAACCTGCCCCTCCAGTTACCAATATCCTTTTCGTATGATCCATAGAAGATTACGACGACTATGATGATGATAGTAGTAGTGGTGGTGGTGAGGATGAGCTCGTCGGCGAGGGCGTATACGTGCCGGTGTACCAGAAAGCCGACACGTCCCCGCGCGAGCGATGCTGAGACGCGTCTCGGGATCGCCGGGCTGCACCGGTGCCTGCGCGCACATCGTCGCGAACCGCGCCAGCTGCGCTCGTGGCCGCACATTCCTGTAACCGCTATGTACCGATTTGGAAAGGGCGCTACACGAGCGCCCCATAGGCGTTCGTGCTGCCTTCGGGAACGACGCAGAAGATCTCCTGACCCGCTCGATACGGTGGCGTCTCTGCTAAGTGTGCGTGCGTGCGTGCGTGTGTGCCTGCGTGCGTGCCTGCGTGTTTCCACACACTGATGCTTGTCGATGCGCAGCGCAGAGCGTGCCGCTCGAACGGAATACGAGTCGCTCTGGATAACGAGGCAGAGGGTGCGCTCCCAGCGCTCAGGCGTTGCCCGGATCGCTCATTTCCTCCAGCTTGTCATTCCGGGCTCAAGGCAGGCTAGCTTGTGTGACCGATCAGCGTCCTGATCGACGATGACGATGACGTCGAGTCTTGCGTTCTGCAGCGAGTGAGCTGCGTCTGGGGCCGGCGCCCTCAAAGGCTTCGCAAAGGCATGCATGCCTCGCAGGGCGAGCGCAGCAGCGGCTTATCCAGTGGAACAGCGTTCAGTTGCGGTAAGCTTCATGTCCATCTAATCAGTGTATCGAGCATGCGATTATGCAGTCGACGCATTCTGGTCTAGAGTTCGTGGAACGCAGCGGCATCCGGGTGGGGATATGAGCGGCCTCTTCGCAGCTGGTTGCCGCCAACCAGCATGCGCCTGAGGACCTCCGCTTCGGATCAAGGATCTTTCAGCTTCTAGCAAGCTTACGCACAGTAGTAGCCGCAGACAACCAAGTCCGTCGAATCATGGAAGAGCGTATGCTGAGGTGGCAAAGAGCCGCGACGTTCTTGCCAGCTGCCGAGATCGCCACGGAGCCATCGCCGCTCATGGGAGCGCATTCGCCAGCCCGCCGAGAAACGAAAACGTAAATGCGAAACACCATTCTGCACCTAGAGGCCGGCAGACATGACTACCTACCATTCGAACAAAATCCCACTTGCGCTATTGGCGCAATGCTCGCAAAGCGAACCCAGCGATGCCATGGGTTATCATGCGCCTGCGAACGATCCGATGATCCGCCGTCCCGTGCGCAGTGTTCCGCTTGTAGCGCTCGATGCTGCCGCCGCGACGCTGCAGCCTGCACTCGAAGCGAAGCTACCTCCCTGGCATTGGCGCTATCCACTGCAGATCAGGCACTGGAGGCGCCGCCTTACGGCCATTGCCGAAACTACCGCCAAGAGCGTTGACGCTCCAGAGCAGTGGAACGTACGCCCGTCTATGATGCAATGCAGCTATCCCCAATCTATAACGTCGATTATGATCCAAGATTGAATCAAATGGACTCAAGTGCGAACGGGTGGCGATCTATGATGCAATGCAGCTATCCCCGCATCCATCATATCCATAATGATCTATTTAGTATAAATTTAGCACAGCGCTAATTTACACACGAGCCCACCACCTTGCATCTCGCGGACCTGCAGACGCTCGTCTCCTGGCAAGTGCCACCAGTACGCACGACTGGGCGCCACCAGCGCAAACGCAGCCTTTGCGCTCAGGGTCGCGCGTATGGATGCACCTGCGCCTGCAGAAAATGACGCGCTTATAGTGGCTGGAAAGCGTACACCGCTAGGTTGTTTGGGAGGCGCTCTGGCAGGTGTTTCCGCTGTAACCCTGGGTGCTGCTGCGGTACGAGGCGCCCTCGAGGCCGCCCGCATACCCGGCGCTCTCGTTGAGGAGTGCTATTTCGGCTGCGTCCTGAGCGCGAACCTCGGACAGGCACCTGCACGCCAGGTTGCGTTGCAGGCGGGCTTACCGGTGACTTGCTGCTGCACGACCGTGAACAAGGTGTGCGCGAGTGGTGCAAAGGCCATAGCGCTGGCCGCACAGTCCATACTTCTGGGGCAGGCTGATGTAGTCGTCGCCGGAGGCATGGAGAGTATGAGTCAAGCACCCTATTGCATCGGGAATGGCGGCTCTGGTGGGCCTGAGGGCGTTCACCGCGTCCGCATCGGTGGCCTGCGCCTCTTCGATGCTCAACTCGTTGACAGTATCATGCGAGACGGTTTACTTGATGCATCACCGGCAGGGAAACCTGCGCGCCCTATGGGATGGTATGCAGATGCCTGTGCTGTCCATCATTCAATCACCAGGGAGGAACAGGACGCGTACACGTTGGAAAGTTACAGACGCGCCCAAATGGGTTGGGAATCGGGTTCCATGGCCGAAGAAGTCGTCCCTGTCCCGCTGAATTCAGCAGACAGCGCATCGATTGCACGAGATGAGGAGCCGTGGCGTCTCCAAGCCGACAAGCTACCGCGCTTACGACCGGCTTTTGATCGAGAGCGAGGCACCGTCACAGCTGCAAATAGTTCCAAGATCAGCGACGGTGCCGCTGCAGTGGTGCTGGTCTCGCGCCGCAAGGCTCGCGAACTCGGCCTCATTTCCGCTGACAGCGCAGCAGCCGAGGATACGCTTCGTGGCGGCAGACGATCTCGTTCCATTTTTCAACTCGTGGCCGCAGCTGATGCTGAGCGTGAGCCTGAATGGTTCACGCTCGCTCCGGTGACCGCGATTCGCAAGCTCTTCTCGACTCGCTATGGACTTGATGCTAGCGACATGGCAAATGTTGATTGCTGGGAAATCAACGAGGCATTCAGTGTGGTGCCTCTGGCAGCGATCCGGGAGCTGCCTCGGATTCGTTCCGAACGCCTGAACATGCGAGGTGGTGCGGTATCGTTGGGTCATCCTCTCGGTTGCAGTGGAGCGCGCATTGTTGTCACGCTGTTATCTGTTCTAGAGGAGCACCAATGGGAATACGGCGTTGCTGCCATCTGCAATGGCGGCGGCGGCGCTACTGCGCTTCTCATTCGGCGACTGGCTTAGAGGGCCAAGGCGGACGTGAATACCGCGGCCCGGAGCTCAGAACGCCGCGCGTCTGCGCACAGCAACATAGCAGAACCGCATACTGAGTGTGACGTAAGCGTCAGGGTAGACTTGGTCGCGCTTGGAGGACGTTTTGGCACAGGAAGCGCGGGCTTGAAAAGCAACCCGCATTCCAAGTGCGCTGGTGCGGCTGCGGCCATGGGAGCATCTGCGAACTGCACGTACACGACAAACAACGGCACGGTCGAGCCGACTATATGCGTGTGGGCGCAGCTCCGCCTTGGTTTTGTCTTGAGTGCGAATAGCTTCCATGTGTTGTCTGTGGACGTCGTCTGGCCCGTTGCCTGCTCCGAAAGCTTGGCACTAGAGCATCCCAGCTGCAGTGCGGCTTTTCTGTATTCGCGCGTCTACTGCTGGGGCTCGAAACATGTCTCGCCAGGATGAAACGGCATCTGAGGGGATGATCGAGCGCCTGTGGACAACACTGCGGGACCTTTTCTCATACGCTAGCCGTATTTCGCAGAGACATCCAGGAGAGCGAGCAGCGGCAGCGAAGCTGTCATTCGAGTTGTCAATCCCTGGCACTCTGCCCAGCGCTGATCGTCGTGATGAAGCGCTGCTGTGTTGCTTCGCGATCCACTTGAACGCCGGACTCGTATTCCCCTGAGACCTCGCTGCCTTTTCGAGTTCCGGCTGCGATCGCTGCTGCACGGAAACCATGGGAATTCCCCAGCAGCAGGTCTTCTGCTCCGGTGGCGTTGCTATCGAATACGCTTTCATTCGTTGGCGTCGGCGGAGCGTAGAGGCTAGTCTCAACCGAGCAACGTCATTCATTATCGAGCGTGCGTCCATCACATCCCTGAGGCATAGCGATGGTAGGTTTGCCGCCCCGTACCATATCGGAGAAGTATTCTCGCGCTAGGGTGCAATCAGGTTCCCGAAGCGACGCTGATCGTGGCGCTTTGGGCATCAACCCAGACGACAACGCTGTGTATCCATCGTTTCCTAACGAGTCGAACGTCGTTGCTGAAGCGCGCTTTGATACAAGCAACAGGCAGACGAAGGCACGTGATGCACTTTCGTGGCTCGGGAACGCCTTGAACGCCTTGGACGCTCTCCTGCTGGTCGAAATGCTCCTTGGGCCCAAATCCTGACGACGCTCCAAACGATACTCAATCCTCAGTAGTCTCGCGTGATACAAACGCATGATCATTTATCCGTTCGAAAGAAAGAACGGTTTCCAGTGTGTGTGTATCTACAGCTCTTCAAGCTCACTGTACTGCTGCAACAGACTCCATCAGTGGCTTGTTCCAGGCGGGAATGCAGTGCCCGCTCTCCCTGTTATTACAGTTTTTGCGTTGCATTTCTGGAGCGCTCCAGCACAATACCTGTCTCCAGGACAACACGATTCCCTGGAACGTTCGTTCGCCACAAACTCACTGTAAGTTCCGCAAGCAGGTCACATTTCCTGGTTTTGATCAAGCGGTTCATCGCTTGGTCCAGAGCGTTCTTATGTGCGTGATTGCTGGTGACAGTAGACTAGCGCAAGCCTCTCGGTTTCAATTCCGTTGCCGTCTGATGTCCGTACAGCTTCGTGTACACCATTTGGTGCATCCGGCTGGATCTCAAGCTGTTCCCGTCAACCGGTCGCCGAGTGCAGACGTGCTCGTGATACGACATGCCGTCCTAGAGTCATTGATGGGAAACGTACACCATCGCTTCCTGCACGCGCTGGACGCTCTTGTCAACGGAGCATGCGAACAGTCTCTGGACGCCGCAGCACGTCCAGCGCCCTGGGCAACCAATTAGCAAACCGAGCTATCGATCGTTTCCTGGTCCAACGCATTGAAGTTCACGTATGCACGCTTGTCGCTTTCGTGCAACTGGAGACGTTGGAGGGCCCCAGCGCTGTCCGACGTTCCCCCTGTGAACACCATGCGCATAACCTATTCAGACGCTGACGTACTACCAGACGCGTACGCTCTCATACATCAGTCGCGCTCATCCAGACCAGTCAGGTGAGCGTGAGGCGTCTTCAAAGCCAACAGGGTACGCTTCATGATCCATTCGGCGAAGATCAGCACATAGTATTCGGGTTTGGTTTCGGATTGATACTTTTTGGCAACCGCCCTGTAGATATACATTCCCATTGCCGATATGGCGCGACGACAGGTCATGGTACTCTGGGGAGCGTGTGTTTCATGCTCTGATCCTACGATCAGGCCGTATCGCATGCTGTGTACCGAGCATCAGTTGTGTTTGCGCACGAAGATTCGATCGAGAAATTGCAGATGAATGTGAAAAACCGGCAGCCTTTCGTCCAGAGTCCGTACGAACTGTTTCATCTCGGGTTGCGTCCAGGTGAGCGACGCTCAGCAGACCATCCTCGACTACTAGGGGCCACGATCGCTCGTGGCGTCCAGCAACTCACTTTTCCGGAATGCTGGCCCTACTGATGTGCTCTCGCAGGCAGGCCTTGAATATGGTTTTGAGAACGATCTTTCCGCTCCGACAGTTTACCTTCACGTCGCGCGTCGCCCTGTTTCCGGGAGAATCTTTCTCCTCATTGTCCGATGACTCCTCCTCGTCCTTCCTCTTCGCCTTGTTATAGACATGACGGTGTGGCATGGATGTGGTCCCCTGTCGTCGTTTCCGTATCTTCCTGGGACGAAGAGGCGCTGAGTGGACGACCAGACCCGAACTAACCTTTTCCGTGCATGTACCTCCGACTCCTCTAATATCTTTTCGTCTTCCGCTCCATCGTGCGCACGCCCACGAACCGAAACGCGTGTCTCGAGTCCGCATTGCGTACGAGCAGAAAATCAAAACCGCAGCTCAGAGTTGATGAAGGCGGCGCAATGCATTTCAAACCAAGGTGCCAAGGGTGCGACTCACTCGTCTATTCATCATTGAGTGTAAACTCGGCGTTCGAGATACGAGATAAGACCTTCGTGTACATCGAATCAGCGAGCATAGGCTTGTACGACGAATAGCTCAACGCCAATGTCAGCTACATACTCCTTGACTGATTGTAAGTGATGGAGCCTGGCGTCATCTACGGCCAGTACAAGAGAGTACGGGTCCGACGAGCAACGATGAATTCCTCGACTGAGGATGAGGTATTGAAGGATCTAGTCTGCACAGCGATTCCAGCTTCACCGTACCACTGAGTCGCCGCAAGTGTAGATGCTCTCGGCATGCTCGCTTGTCTCTTCCTTACCAGCAGCGGTTTGCTACGCCTTGCGTGCCCTTGCACTGGCACACGACTGCTCGTGTCTGAATTCCCATCGAAAGAGACGAGCTCCTGTCGGTCTTGGAATATGCGTTCGCGTTCCGTTACGAACTTGATCAGGGGTTACTCAGCGCGCGACGCGCTCCCATGGACACGTGCTATCTCCTTGGTCTGTTGGGGTCTCTTGATTCGCGTTCGTACCAACGGTTCTGAAATATCGTATCCTGTATATCCTTGGTACTATTTCTTAGAGAATTATGGGGTGAAATGGATTGACGAGGTGACTCTCGTGTACACTGAGATCGATAAGGTCTGTTTTGGCAGGTAACATGCACTCGACGGACACCCAGCAGCGTGATTCACTCACTTGTTGACCGTCGTTTGTCTGACGTGCATATTTAGCGCAAACTTGTCGCTAGTAAGCAGTGATAGGAGCACGTCTCCCCGCAACCTTTTCCAATCCATAAGTTACCATCCTTTTGTTCCATACCCCTGAACTATCAAATAAAAACAAGAACCGCGTGCTGTAGCAGGTACGCCGCTGCGCCCCCAGCCAAGCACAACCGACACCAGGCACAGCGGGTGCGGCGAGTCTCTCTCTCACCCGGGACGCTTCACTCGGAACGAGCGTGCCGGGCCTTCAAGTCTCACGGGTAGACTCACTACACCACGCAAAGAATGGCCCACGTACTCGAGCCGCAGACTCCCGAATCCCGCGAAAACTTCGCTTCAAAGCCGCAATAACGGAAAAGATGCGAACATCGCTGCGCATCGAAGCCCATTCACTCGCCCATGACCTCGTGTGGACCTCTTCACATCATATCACATGAGTTGGGGACTGGTCTGGTTTCGCAACGACCTGCGAGTTCGGGATCACGAAGCACTCTTAACAGCTTGTCTGGAGCATGCCGGAAGAATCATCCCTGTCTATGTCTTCGATAAACGGCAGGTTGGCCCACACGCCCGAACTAGACTGGGCCAGTTCAGCAAGTGCTCGACGCCCCGTGCACAGTTCCTTGTAGAGGCCGTCCAGGACTTGGCAAACACGCTACGGACGCACTATCGTGGCATGCAACTGCTCGTGTACAAAAACGCTCTTCCAGAAAACGTCATTCCGAAACTCATCGCTGAGCTCTCAACGGAAAAGCAGGTTCACGTCGGGGCCGTCTACTATCACCGCGAGGTCTGCAGCGAAGAGCGCGCCGTGGAGGACGCCCTGCGAGCCGCTCTGTGCGCCCTCAACCAACGAGGCGAGCTTCCTGCGGTCACACTGCGGCCGCTGGACGGAAGCAGCACCCTCTATCACGCCGATGATCTACCGTCAGGAGCGTCCGTGGCGAACATGCCGCCAGTTTTCACCAGCTGGCGCAAACTCGTCGAGAAAGGCGCTCGTATCCGAGCACCGTTGCCCATGCCGGATCCCGCGAAGGTGCAGCCGCTGCCCTTCTCGCTGGGCTGTGACCCCATACCGACCTGTGCTCGCGAAGTGATCGGGGATAACTGCGAACAAGCACGCTTACGGCATCGTGTACCCTGGACGTTGCCCGATGATGCCACGAGTCGAGTGGATCCACGACATGCCTGTCCGTTTCGGGGCGGAGAGTCGGCTGCACAGGAACGTGTACAGGCGTACACCTTCGGAACCGACGCCATTGCTCGCTACAAAGCTACTCGCAACGGACTCCTTGGAACCGAGTATTCCACGAAATGGTCGCCGTACCTGGCGCTGGGGAACGTCACATCGCGGCAGCTGTACGCCGTACTTCGTCGTTACGAAACAGAGCGACCAGAGAAGAAGGGTATCTCAACCTATTGGGTCCTGTTTGAGCTCGAATGGCGGGATTTCTTTCGCTTCACTGCAATGCGATACGGGAATGCCCTCTTTTGGCGACGAGGTCTGCAGGCGGTGCTTCGGGGCGACCCGCAGGTCGCTGGGCCCTCGAAAACATGGCGGCAGGATGCGGTGCTCCTCGATCGCTGGCAGACCGGTATGACAGGCTTCCCGCTGGTTGACGCCAACCAGCGAGAGCTCCTGGCGACCGGCTGGATGTCGAATCGGGGTCGCCAGAACGTGGCGAGTTTTCTTACCAAAGACCTTGAAATAGACTGGCGCCTTGGTGCCGAGTGGTTTGAGTCCCTCCTCCTCGACTATGACGCGTGCTCGAACTACGGCAACTGGCAGTACGCTGCGGGTGTGGGCCTCGATCCCCGTGCCGATCGTCATTTTGATGTGATCCGTCAGGCCCGCATGTACGATCCCGAAGGACACTATATGCGACGATGGTTACCGGAGCTGGAGTCATGCACCGATTGGTCGCAAGTTCTTCATCTGCACGAGCACTATCCGGAGTATCCGGCACCAGTCGTGCGCCATCTGCACGGCGGGCGCAAGAACCTCGACGATGCTGCGAATGCACCCAAATGCGCTGTCCGCGGCACCAAGTCGGGGTCTCGCGGGAGACGGCAAACCAAACAGACGGGGAAACCACATCGGGAACCGGGTTGGATGCGTCAAGCGCATACCGGAGCTGTGGACATCCTCGATAACCGAGACGGGAGCGCGGCGCTCGAACAAAACCGGCAGACGGTGCTCGATGCATACCTTCGATCCCAGAAGCGGTAAGATCGAGTGCTGTGAGACACAGACAGTCTAGAGGGATATCGTCTTTTCAGGACGGTCCCAGGTCCCGATAAGTCGTCACACGCGTTGTCTCGTTGCATCGCCGGCAGCAGGGGACGCATCCAAACGACCACGAAGCCGTGTGCGCGAGTCGGTTACGGATGCAGACTCCTGTGCAGTGATGTTTCGGGATTCATCAGCAGAAGCATACTGTGCACTGGTCAGGAGCAGACCCCAGACGTGCCCTGTGCATAGCAGCGTTTCGCGTGGACAGAGAGCAAGTACGTGTTGTGCACGGGTCTGTGCGAGAAGCGAGACGTGCACGATGGATGAACAGGAGCAACACGTTCGGGTTGCACTGACGGAGCCAACGGTCGGGTACTCCTGGTTTCCAATTCCTGCAAACGTATCGAGGAGTGCAACGCTCACGTTGACCATTGACCTATGCAAACGTGTTGCATTCTACGCGCTTTTGCTGGATCCCGCATGATACACGTCTCTGGGTGGTGGCACCAGCAGGAAACCGCTCACGAACGGACATGTGTCGCTGTATGAAACGCTTGAAGAGGCCGCACGCGACGTCATGTTCAAATGACGCAAAACGAATGCTGCAGACCTGACGGATACGTGCACGACGTTCGCAGTCTCCAGGATGGTGCTGGAAGCTGAGCGCTCTGGTGATGCGTTTTCCTGGGAAAAGCTGCCTCGAGTATCCATTTCCCTGAGATCCCGTTACCAAGGAATTCTCATTCCGCATCACATAAGAAACGCTAGTGTCATCGAGAAACATGCTTCCGCATTCCCGGTGAGCGTTCCACCAGCTCGCGAGAACACAACTTTACAGCATCTGCTTCGCTCAATGCCTGTCACTGGAGTACACCTCTACCCGAACGAACCGGTTTTTTGAGCACCCGTGCATTCTACTACGCAGTTTTCGTCGTGTTTTTCGCCCAATGCACCTTGCGGGTTTCTGTCTCGTACGCGATGCTTACGCAACGAGTTCGCGCCGCATGCGATAGCGAAAAACCAGCGTCCACGACCAAGCTCGAAATCCTTTACATTTCCTAGATACCAGAACTGCTATTCCCGAATCAAACGCTTGTTTGGGTCGAAACAAACCCGCAGTGGATGCGCACCCAATAAACCAGCAAAGCTGAAGCGTTGCTCTGTCGCTGCTGCACAGAGGCCGGTAACACGTCGCCCGTGTCGAAGTCGTCGCCAGGTTTCGCGCAGGTGCCAGGGCTCCAAACATCGGGTGCTGTGCTTCGCGAAACCTCGCCAAAATACACGTCCCGGAGCCACGGTAAGCTCGAAGAGCTCCAACTCACGACGCAGCGCCTCGTATTCTCGTGTCTCCAGGGGCAGCACAATAGCAGTGGCGATACCGTTGCCGAGTGCTGCCAAAATATGACGCGCTGGACGCCAACAGACAGCTCTAGCGTCACCACGTTCGTGTGCAATTTCATCATAGTGCCGAAAGAGGAGTGCGGCTTGCGTCAGTAGGCCGGTAAGCTCCCACGCGACGTGACCCAAGGCGTGCAAACCATCCTCGGTGACAATGACGCCCTCCACTGGAGTCAAATGTAACCAGTCGCGGAAGAGGACGGCTCGTGTAACGCCCTGATGTGCACGCGACTCCCCGTACGTATACCGCACGTTTCGACACGCCACAAAGTCTGCGTATTGATGTCGAGGCAGGCACTGTTTGAGAATAAAATCAGCTCGAAAAATGATCATGAATACTGGGTTTTCAGAGGAAGGCTTGCCCGAACTCGACTCCGTACGCGTCTCGGACTGGACCTCGATCCAGGTCTCGTTATCGAGTCGGAGGCGTTTGCGTTTCGCTCCTGCTGCTGCTCCTGCTGCTGCATTGGCTTCACGTTCACCGGTGTCCGGGCTCGGTTTCTGTGTTGAGGTCCGTTGCGCATGCGGCTCGGATGCTGCTTCCAGCTTCATGGTATCCGCTGCTTTCGCTCGTATCTGCGGAACGCTACGATGCATAGTGACGAGCGCCGGTTCCGCATCTGGAGCAGTTGCGTACTCGTGAGCCTGCGTAGAGCCTGGATATCCACCAGGCTCGCGATGATTGGCGTGATCAGCGTCAGGGAGCGCTTCCGACGGACCGTCAACACCCGACGATTCATCCGCAACGCTCGTATCCAGTTGCGAATCGTCTCTGGGGCCTTGGGAGAGGCGCTTCTCCTCAAGCGCTCTAGCCTCACCAGGTGCTGCACTCGTCTTTGTCGGACTTTGCCGGGCGCTGGCTCGCTGCAGTCGCTGCTCATGACCACCGGTGTCGTTCGAACGTGTTTCGTGTACGTAGTTGCCAGCGTTTTCCCCAACGGAAACGTCTGGTGCGGGCGTTACCACTCGATTTGTCCCCAGTACCGGTGTTTTCGGTTCTTCCACGTGCTGGCCCAAAGCTTGCGTTTCCACTGCTAAAGTCGCAGAGGCTGGCGTTCGTGATGCGGCCTCTGGTATTCGCTGAGCTTCCGCTGCTGGTTTCCTCCCCGACGTGGCATTGCCTGGGCCAGTCTTCTGAGCGTTTTGGGATCCAATTACGGCGCTCGCATATCCGACGAGTTTGGCACTTGCCGTTTGCTCTACCATGCGGACAAGCCAGGAGCAGTGTGCCCCGCCTCCGGAGTGCGAGTCAGCGTCGTGGTCCGCAAAAGACGGAAGCGTCATTTCGGTTTCCTGCAAGAACGCCTCCAGTTCCGCCGCGGCCTCGCGGACCGGTCCCTTTGCCTGTTGTTTGGCCATGATTTCGACGAGCTTACATAGCCTACGTAGCGCTCGCTGGTCGTGACAGAAGCGTCTTGCCACAGCTGCTGCTGTGATGCGGCCGTCGGGCTCTCGGGCCGCCACCTCCAGTGCAAAGAGCCGCACACCGTCCCGAACCATATCTTCCATGAGTTCCAGCACGTCGCGGGCACAGTACCGGACTTCCCCAAAGGCGTGCATAAGGCACTGGATCTCGTGGCCAAACTTTCGACGTCTGACGAGCGTCTCCGGTGGGCCGTACGCAGCGGCCTCGAGGCTTCCCTCGGCACTCGCGATCATCAGCGCTTTGCCGGGAACCACTGCCGCCAGCGAAACCCCTTGGTCGTCGTACCCGTCCAACTAGTTGCAGAGGCCCCGTTGAGCAAGAGCACGCTCCTCGAACAGGTGAGGCAACAAAGGCTAGCTGCTGGTCGCAGCACACGACCCGGGCGTCCAGACAAGTCGCAGCGGAACTCGCTTCTAGTCCGATGGACGCTGTCGGAGATATGGGTGCAGCGCAGCGGCGCCTCCTCGCTGTTTTGGCACCAAAGCGTTGCTTTCTGGATCTAGAGAAATCATGTGAAGACAACTTCGGGGTGCATGGCGAGTGTGTCTATGCATACGCCCGTGTCAGATGAATGTGGAGAAAATAAACTGCTCGCTCTGTTCCTGCCGCGGGATTCGTTTTCGAACACGCTTTCATGTATGGCGTTGTGAGTCGAAGTGCTGCAATACACGTTCACAGGTTCTTTGGTAGGTTTAGAATGCCGGGTCGTATTTTCCGAGTGGATCCTTGGACGCTTTTCCGCGGATATTTTCTACCGTACCTGAATCAGCATAAACCTCGAGGCTCCCGATCAGGGGTTCTTTTATACTACCCGATAGCACCATCGAATTCAGATGTAGATGCAAGCTTTTACGCTTCTCTTTTGCTGATATATGGCGTGCTCAAATCACATATGCTTCAAGTTTTCGATCTTTCCGGGTCAAGACAACGTGCGGGCCGAGCGATTTGCACTGTTGGATTGACGAGGAGCAAAACTCGGCATCGTCCTCTGAAGACTTGTTCGCCCACTCATGCGAAATGTCCACGGAACATCTCGCGTTCCGTAATCGATTTCGTTCAGCAGACAACGCTCCTATCGTTAGCGCTATAGGCTGAACGACTTTCCATAGTAGCATCGTTTGACTGACGGAATATTTGCTCCAAGAGGATCCCCGTCTCTTCTCTTTGCATGGGAATGCTTCTTGGATTCGGACCGAAGTTATCGCAGCGATTATTTCCGATAGACTGAGCTTCACCGCTTGGACGTATGGAGCGCTGACGACTCGAGAGATTCCTCAAATGGTTCTCCAGCCTTAACTTTCCCTCCGGTTCTTGTTTCACCAGGGACAAGATGGCGTTCCACAATTCCCCAATTGGAATGGACAGCTCGCGCTTGCACGTACATCGGAAAGGGTACGCGCCCCGGGGAAGCAAACATCAGAAACTCGTCATCATCTTGCATAGCACTGGGCACAGGAAAACCCGAGGGTATCGAGGCGAGTCCTCTGTGCCCGTCAAGGGCATGGAACTACCAAAAAAGCATGTTTTCACGCGTCATGGAGCGGCCTGCGGAGGAGCGAATCTTCTGGACTTATGGGCACAACTGACCTCTATCGTATGTCACAGCTGGAAAGGCGCACAGAGACCGTATCCAAAGATAATGCACATGGCAAACGAAGCATGTATCGCAATATACGTCTGTGCATGAAATGCATGAACCGCAGCCGGGAGCAGTGATGTCGGGACGTTCGCTGCCATCAACTTCCTGCGACTATCGATCAAGGATCTGAACGGAAACCTTCATCGGTCGTGCTCTTCCAGCCGGATCCAGGAGAGAATGGAAAGAAATCAGTCACAGGAAAGCCCGCAAATGTTGATGTTGATCACTCTGAGTAAAGACCCAAAGTTTCGCATGGACGCCCGAGTTACGGGGTTTCATTCATTTTTTCTTCTTATGTTCAGTGGAACGATAAACGTGTCACGACCAGAGAGTATATAGATACATGCGCACGCGCAGACGCCTTCCAGTCTTTTTGACGTGCGGTCTGCTATCGGTTTCAGCTTCGCCTTGTCCAATTCGAGTATGAGAGGGTTCCCCACAAAGTTGGATTGCGTCGGCTCCACGGGTCTCATCTTTAACACCGCACATCGCCCGGTTTTGAAAGCGGCGTTGAAGTCTGGGTGGACAAAGTCAGTGCGTTTATTGCCAGTGGTAGAACTCAGCGTTGCAGGCATTGCTACAACTCGCTCCCTCTTTGCCATTTGGTGCCCCGTCAGCTCTCCATCATCTGCTATCGTCCAGGCGCTCCGCTGGCATTTCTCCATATAGACCTTCGGCATTGTATACCGCAGCCCATCCCTTGGTTTCTCTATTTCTTCAAATGAACGCACTTCTTTATGCCTTTAGGTGAGGACCTGCTTGGAGCGAGAGGGACTTGCGGAAGAAAGACGACATGAGCCCTGCTATGTCATCCTGTGCTGAACGCTTCAGTGATTCTCTCAGTGGAGCGATCCTCACGTTTCACGATAGAAAATACTTTTTCGATGGGATTCAACCACAGAAAGTACAAAGGAATGAAAAGCGGCTGTTCTACCCAATAGAATTGGCAGAAAGCTCGACCGCACCGGGAATAGTGAAATGTCACGTTGTTTGTCAGAAGGACATTGTCTGACGTCAAGGCAATAGTCTTCAATGATTCGACAAAGTGTTTGATGCTGTTGCTTGAGCCTCGTCTACCAGCGAAGCTGAGACAGCCAAGAGAATCCATTGCATCTAGAACGCATGGTACTGTCGTCGCTCTCATCGAGTTCGATCATACGTAGAACGGGCTCTCTTCGTCTCGGATACCAGTAAACGCTCCGACCGTTTGTTCCGATGAAACGCTCATCAAATGAAAAAAAACAAACTGACGGCCCTGTGCTGTATACCGATCGCTACGGTCTAGGAATGCCGGATTTGTCATTTCGATGCGAGATGACCGTCTGTGAACTAGTGCATTTCACGCGATTTTATTCCATTGTCTTCAGAGCTACCCGAGCCAGCAGCTTAGAGAAATAGACGCCCGTGGTGACTAGAATCATCGCATTCGCTGTCTTTATGGTCATCAACGCGCCGCTTTCCACCGTTGACCGCAAGCAGTCTCCGAGAATATCGGTTATTGGCGCAGTGCGCATACCCCTCTTTCCGAACCGTGTTCCTCAACCATATGCGTACTGTGGTATGCCTTACCGGATTGAGTAACTCAGTCCTCCTTGCACTGCTCAATAAAGAATGTATATTCTGCAGGCAATTCGTCTACGATCCATCCGATACATCGCATCGCGACAGCGATCGCCTGCTATCCACCGCAGCGGAGTTGAAACAACCTCTACCTGATAGGCGATCAGATGACCGTCCAGAGGATCATGCGTGTGGATCAAGCAGAGCGATATCCAATTAGTCCCTAAAAATACACTTATATCCATATACGTTCAGAAACGCATATCGCCATCCCGCAGCACCGGCCTGTGCGCGTCTGCCGCCCGCCCACGGCGCATCGTCGGAGGCGGATCACGCGGCAGAGGAGCGCTCGCGCAAGCCGCACCGCGACAGCTCTAAAGGATACAGCGCACTGACGTTGCAGCGTTCGCCTGCCATCGACGATTTGCCAACTCAGCGAGGACGCTGCTCGCATGATTGCTTTCCTACCATCTTCACATGGATGCAGAACGTTTTCTAGCATCAGGTGGTCGAGGTCCGGTGCTCAGCGGCGAGTTCGAGCAGTCGTAACGTGTTCACGGGGGAGCGTCTCGCCAGCGCAGGCACCCGGAGAGCCCAGTCAAAACTCCGACGAGGCTGCGGTGCGGGACAGGGAGAGCGCGTGGCGCCCTGTTGCCTGCAGCTCCGGGCAGCTGGTCACAAACTGCAGCTCACTGGTGCCGGCGTGCACGGTTGGTGCGGCTGCCACTGAACTTGCGTTTCCAGGGGCCTTGACAGCTCCCGGAGCGCGACTTTCCCGCAGCACCCAGCGCCAAAACGGTTTCCGAACGGAACCTGCTTCCTGTTCAGAGCGTTCTATGGAGATCTCGTGCGCGGCGGGGCGGGCACCTGCCACGACGCCGCTCTCGTACCGACGTGCACAGCGTGCTACCTGCCGGGGCCGAGTCGGGCGTCCACAGGAAGCGCCAAACGCCAGCGTCTACGAGTTTCGCGCAGGACAAAGCGTCAAAACTGCTGAGCTCGCACCTTGTGACTCGGACTTTGTTGACCCAAAAATAACCACTCTCGTAGATGCAGAGCACCGAACTGAACAGGCAGCGTTGAATGAGACGCATCCTCGACTTCGCCAGATACCGAGGCCAACACACTGCGTCTCGCGACGTGCGTTTCTCTCAATAGCCGTTGCACTGGGCGTTGCTAGTCTTGGGAAACCGCTCGCTTCTGTGGCAGCAGCCGCAGCCGCAGCAGCACCGGCGTCTTCGAGCGCAGAGCCCGCAACTACCCGGATCCCGGGCGATGTGCGCATCCTCTTCTCTCGAGCGCAACGCCTGGAAGATGAGGGCGAGTTTCAAGAGGCCCTCAAGATTTACGCTTCGGTCGTCGATCGCGAGCCAGGCCTCGTCTGGGCATATGCTAACCGCGCAAACCTTTACAGTCGCCTGGGGCAGTACGATCAGGCCCTCGCGGACTACACACAAGCGATTCGGTTGCTCTGCAAGACGGTATCTGGAAACGAATCAACCGGAGACGCGCGGCTGACGGACGCTGACGCCCCGTGTTTGGAGCGCGAGCTATGGGTCCTCTACCTGAATCGAGCTACGGTGTACCGAACGCTTCGCCGCCACCAGGAAGCGCTTCGCGATATGAATCGAGCTCTGAGCATTCGTCCGTATGAGCCGCTGCTCCTTGTAAATCGTGCAATGGTCTATGTGGATCTGGCGAAATACGATGCTGCCCTGTTGGACTATCAACGCGCTGTGGAGCGACGACCGGGCGATGTGCAGCCCTTCTGGGTAGACTATGCGTTGACGCTCTTCCAACGCGGACGTGACACCGATGCCCTCGGCATCATGCGCAGAGTAGCGAGTAAGCCGAGTTTTGCCCAGTCCGATGAAGTGAAAGCAGCCTACGCAGTCCTTCTTTATGACCGAGGCATGCTCAGTGACGCAGAGGGTCTATGGGGTGCGTTGCAGCGCCCACGCCGATTTCAAGACGAAAACTTTCTTCGAAACGAGCGTCACTGGCCGCCTCGAGCCATTGAGGTTGCGCTGCGATATCATCCACAACGTGGCAGGCAGAAGACATCATCTTCCTCGGCGGCGACCAGCCTGGCCCCTTCTACCGATTAATACGTCCAACGTCCGTGAATCTGGAGATGGCGAAACACGGCATCCCGCAGACCTGGAGTATAGGTCTTATCTGCCTATATGCCGCGTTTTTCTTCCGGATGATCTGCGTTCCTGGTGCACGCCAGGCGTGTCGTTGTACCTGGAGATGGACCGATCGGCTCTATTTATGCGGTGACGCATGCCCGTGCGTATCCATCCAGCTGACAAGCAAATAGAGCATGCACGCAAGCACACCCGCAAGTAGACAGGCAGGCGGGACAGCACCAGGACCTCGTGCGAGCGACGGCTGCGTTTGTCAGGATAACAACGCGTTGTCCTCGTTCGGGTCTGCGTGGCGCAGGTCTGGTTCCATAAAAAGCTCTCGACTAACCGCTCGTAACCACTAACTTACCGGGCACAGTATCCTATGCTGTGCTTGTACGCGTCGGAGCAGCGCCAGACTTGCCTCCGCTGTACGACAACGACGAGTGCTTCTGCTCGCGAGCTGGAGCTCGACTCGCGCAGTTGCCCTTCCCAGGGTCCAGGTCGAACAGAAGTGGGCTATGGTGCCGCCTCTTGCACTTTCGGTGTGTCAGGCTCTCCTCCTGCTGTCTCGGAAACGGGATCAGTACCTAGCGTTTGGGCTCGCCCGTCCCGCACAGCCTCTCTCCGCCGCTGGATCTCGCGTTCGAGTCTCGCGTAGTGCTCACGTCGTGCAGCTAGCGTTTCGTTTATCCGCGGAACGAGCTCGTTTAGCCCTTGAAGCAGTACAAACGTACCAGCAACATAAATCGCGAACCGTACAAAGGACGGCATCTGTGTTCAGCACGACTCTGGAGAACGTCAGCTGCAGACCCGGACTCGCGCATCACCTGTCGTCAAGGTTTAGCGGCTGGCAGCGGCTTCCGGCACGCGACACCCGTACCTGATCCTAGCGTGGGACGCTGAACTCCTCGAACTATCCTTTGCATGTGGACTTGTTTCCAGACTTTATTCATCGATGGTGAGCTGCCACATTCCAAGTACGGCAGTGTGTGTGCTTCCGGATTCAACCGTCGTTTTCGGATCATCAGACGTCTTTTCCGAGTGGCTCTCTGTTGACGCTTCGCTGGTACACTCTACGATGGCATCGGGATTGTGGTAGCTCGTGATGCCGTTGAAGCGGGACTCGTAAAATATCTGACAGCATGACCCGGTGCATATATACAAGCCGCCACGCTTCTCCGCTGAATACCCCTTGCATGCTCAAATCACGCGTTCTTCGGATGGTCGATGTTTCCGTTTCCGGGCAACTCGTGAGTACTGTCCATTGCATCGCTCGATATGATTTGAGCAAGTGCACACGACGGTGCCCGTGACGATGACCTCTTCACAAGCTCATACCAGAGGTTCACGGAACTTGTCACGTCGAGTAATCGAATCCGTTCGGGTGATGAATGCGCTTCTCTGTGTGGCCGTCAACGGAACGGCAGGCCACCGAGGCATGGGAACGCTCAGCGAATGCGCTGTAGAGGCTCGTGTTTCTTCGCTTTGCATGGGACAGGGTCTTGGAATGCGACTTGAGTCATCGCAGCGATCGCTTTCAGTTGCGTATGGGTCGCAGCTTTGCACATAGCGAGCGTGGATAGATCGAAATTTCTCGACTTGAGCTGTAGCGTAGATTTTCCATCCGGTACTTGTTTCATGATAGACAAGATCGCCTTTCCACAAATCCTCTGTCGAGTGGAACAACGAGCTCTTACGTGTGCAGCGGACACCGAATTCGCTGATGACATCGTCCAGAAGAAGCCGAGAATCGCTCGGTACGACACCAGGAGAAGAAACGGAGGGCATCATCGAGGCAGGCCTGCTTTATGCGTCAAGAGCATGTCGAGGCCAATGAGGGAAATGTTCATGCGCGCCACAGGATGGCCCTTCGACGAAGAGGCGTTGTGCTGGACATCTATGGAAACGCCTGATCACTGATCGATAGCTCCGCTACAAGAAGCGCATCTTGGTCGTATACACACAAAATGAGAACGGCAAGCAAAGCGGGCATCGCGACTTCCATCTGTGCATGAACATCGAAGCAAACAGCCGAAAATAGTAAAGTCGGGAATCCTATGCTGCCACCAACATCCGTGTTTTGCTGACACCAGAGCTGGAAGGCTAGCAGAGAACTTCGTAATTTAAAACGTTGGTAAGATAGGGGTGCAGGCAGCAGAGGCAGAAAGACCCGCAATGGCTGGTGCTCGTGAGCATGCGTGAAGGAGTTTACTTTAGCAGGTATCAAGCCCCACCCCCTCGGGTAGCAGCCTAGACACGTCCTAGTTTATGTTGACATGAATGCACTGCGACACCTGCCCGCACCGCAACGATTGAGGTGCGTCCCTGTCATTCCTCATGCTTCGACTGTGAAACTGATTCACTCCCAACCACCGAGCAGTATCACATAACAGTAGACGTATCCGATGCCTTGGACACAGCACTTCTGACATGGGATGAGGAAAAGTTTGTGGGTGCAAGCGTTCGCGCTGGATCCCGTGACTGCGTCAGCGGCATATACAGGGCACCCCGCTTCACCGAAGCCAGCGTTCGTTGGCAGCAGATGAAGCGCATGTTCCGGGATCGTACAGTAGGATCGCCTGCGTATAAGGATGCTGTGCATGACGAAGGAATGATAACCGAGCAGCAGCAGCAGCAGCAGCAGCAGCAGCGCGTATTGCGTGATGTCAGGTGGATGCACCTGACCATGCGCTTCGACATACGTGAAAGTTACGATCCAGTGCCCGAGGCAGATGCCGTATCGCTCTCACTCAAAGACGCTGCTGCTTCGCCAGACCCAGACATGTGAGCTTGTTGGTGGCACAGAGGCATGCTCCCATGATACGCTGGTTGTGGAGGCCATCCATCGTGGGTACCTAGTTGGCGTCCGATGCTTCGCTGCAAGGCGCATACCGAGGCAAGTCGCCTTGGACACACCCTGCCGGACTTGGGCTTGATGCTGCTCCCGCTCGTTAGCCCCCGGCGATAGCTATGCACAGTACGTGCACAGGCGCCACGGTGGGCGCTGCGACCTGCGCCCAGCCTAGCTGCGACAGCGGCTTGTGAAGCGGTACCCATCTGTGCGGACCTCGTGCTGCACCTTGATGCAGCGTAGGCGGATCCGAGTTCTGCCGCCCGCTGGGTACCGCAGCAAGCCCGCTGGCAAGTTTTCATGATGCTATTGATGCATTGTTCATCCCGCGCCTGGTGGTCGTTTCGAGGACACGTGTTCGGCAGCGGCATGGACGGCAACTGCCTCACTCGCGATCCTGCAGGCGCAAGCATCCGTTGTTTCACACGTGAGCAGCGCCCTATCGACGTTCGACTAGCGCCATGGTTGTAGGGAGGGATGCCATCGCGTGCGGCAATCGCTACTGCTACTGCTACTGCTACGGGTTACTGATCCTGGAGGCGCAAGCATCCGTTGTTTCACACGTGAGCAGCGCCCTATCGACGTTCGACTAGCGCCACGGTTGTAGGGAGGGATGCCATCGCGTGCGGCAATCGCTACTGCTACTGCTACTGCTACGGGTTACTGCAGCGACATCCGTCCCGTATCGCTGTTGCTGCGAGGAAACAGCTCGCTCACGGATTCCAAAGCGTCCCCGACGTTCCAAGAGTCAGGTGCTGCCGTGCGCAGATTCCATGGTACGTAGACATTGCGAGTGACTCGCGCGCACCCCGGCCGTCGGATGCCAATGAGGATCCCCGTACCCACACCTATACCCAATTCAAACTCGGTGAGAAATGAAGGCATCGGCAAGCGCTCGACACCAGATGTGCATTATGCGCAGTGTTGTCGGGAAAAGCTGCACGCAGCTGAACACTGTCACCAGTACCGCTGCCCGAGATGTGCACGGTCCCGCGAACCTTGTGCCCCGCGCTACGTTACGGAGATTGACTTTGGCCCATCGGCAGCGACCTTCAACATGACAGGTCCAGCTACCCGGATATGCACCCGAGTCCAGCGATTCATGCGCCCTGCCACTGGTGGATACCGAGCACCAGCCCGCATCACGAACCGACAGCGCATTCACACACGAGAGAACGACATGAAAACTCGGTACCCAGCATTCGCTCTCATCGCAGGTCTGCCCCAAGGCGGCGCGCTGTGGAGGCAGGCCTATATTCGCAGGGTGCACCAGAACAATCTCACGATGAAGCCCGAGTCGGTGCAATACGAACCACACCTCAGTCCGGAGCGTCGCGTCAGTGAACTGACAGAGCCGTACGCGCTCCATGCTACTGCATCCACACCTGCACTATACCGCCGCTATAGCGAATACACACAGCCGGCACCCAGCACATACAGACACACACACAAGCACGTGAAAAATAACCGGTACCTCCGAGGCCCAGAATGGAGTCTGGAATCTGTACGTACGGTGTGCTACCAGCCATGGACGCTTCACCATACGCTAAGACCAAGCGTGCAATCAAGAGTTCCTAGATTGGCCTCCTTACGTATGTGTATATAAAGAGAAGCATCGCCCGTCGATCGCCTCGACTTGAAAACGCGGCATCTGCGATGCGCCGCTGCGGCGCTTGCGGCGTCGCCGCAGCTTCTTGACGCGGTAGCGCACCTAAGTGTGTGTTTCACTACGCGAAAAGGTATTGCTCGCTCATTTACCGAGCGTTCGTTTCCCAAGAGTCGACAAACCCCACGTAAATTGATCCGTATTGGACCTGAGAGTACAGGTCTGGGGATTACCGACTGTAATCAGGCCACATCGAAAGAAAATACTTACGTACTCAAGGCAGTTCCCGGGCGAGCGTTTGCTTTGGACCTGACTGGTGCGGCGCTGTCGTCGTGTCGTTTTTACCGCTTCACCAACGCTCATTAACCGATATCGGCTTACCTAGCCGTCTTGGTAGCGAGTAGAGACGCCTCGGGATATCGAGAATTCCGGACAAGGTACCTGAACTCGCCAGCCCGTGCCGACGCTTGATCGAGGCAAGCGACTCGAAAGGCACGCAGCGCACGCGGGAACGCTCCAGGATGCCGTCTCCAGCTCTTACGCTGTCGTTCGTATGCGCATCTGCGTGGCTCACGGATCGACATAACATCAGCACGTTCTGTTGTGGGCAGACAGGGCGCGCTTCTACGAAGCCTGCGCGTGGACCTCGAGGCCTTGGTTACCCGCGATCAGTCGGGAACGCGCAACCGCTGAGGTTCATAAACGCCAATCTGCCTGATCCGCGGACCAAGCCCCTGGCGTCGCATCACGAGAGCGTTCGTTCGGAGGACGAGCTTCGTCTAGAGCCTATACGTCGACTCCAGGGCGATGTCTACCTCCCCGGATCGAAATCGCTCTCCAATAGAGTTCTCTTGCTCGCGGCCTTGTGCGGTGATGGAGCGGATACGCCCCAGATCCGGGTCGAAAATCTGCTCTTTTCCGATGACGTCTGGGCCATGATTCGAGCGCTGGAATCGCTGGGGATTCCTGTCGAAGTCGACGAACACAACCGAACAGCAGTCGTCACCGGTTGCGGTGGCCGCATCCCGCGACGTAAGCCCGTCATCGAACTCCATCTAGGAAATGCTGGAACCGCAATGCGCCCTTTAACTGCCGTATTATGCGCGGTTGCGCCACCTGATCCATCGCTATCGGAACAGATCTTCGTCCTCGACGGTGTACCGCGTATGCGAGAGCGACCTATCCAGGATTTGGTCGAAGCGCTGCAGCAACTCGGTTGCGATGTGCAATGTGTTTTGGGTACCGGCTGTCCGCCAGTGCGCATTCGCCGCACCGGGGCGTTTCCAGGCGGTAGAGCTTCGGTGAGCGGCAAGATCAGCAGTCAGTATCTCAGTGCGTTGTTGATGGCGGCCCCGCTGGCGCGCAATCAAGACGTGGAACTCGAAATCCGCGATACACTCGTCTCTGTGCCGTATGTGGAAATGACCGTGAAGCTCATGCAGAAATTTGGGGTTACCGTGCACCAAGAGCACCGTGTCCTGCCTGATGGGCGCGAATCGCGCCGCTACCGGGTTCCGGCGCGGCAGGAATACCGACCGCCAACCCATCACTGCATCATGGTTGAGGGCGATGCTTCCTCGGCTTCGTACTTCCTCGCAGGTGCCGCCATTACCGGTGGCGATGTACAAGTGCATGGATGTGGATCTGCTTCAGTTCAAGGTGATGTGCGCTTCGCCCAGATTCTTGAAAAAATGGGGGCCAAAGTGTCCTGGTCTCCGGACTCGATTCGCCTTCAACGCGAACCGGGACAAGTGCTTCACGGCGTCGATGTGGACTGCGGCGATATCCCGGATGCAGCCATGACGCTTGCCGTGGTCGCACTCTTTGCCAGAGGCCGCACTGCGATTCGCAACGTTTACAACTGGCGAGTGAAAGAAACAGAACGCATGCGGGCAATTGTGACGGAATTGGGCAAACTCGGTGCCCGGGTCGAGGAAGGCCACGACTACTGTATCATTGACCCGCCGCAGCCGGGCGCGCTTCACGCAAACGTGTCCATCGCGACCTACGACGACCATCGGATGGCGATGGCATTCGCGCTCGTGGCATGCGGGGGCGTCCCGGTGCGTATCCAAAACCCGAGCTGCGTCCGAAAGACGTTTCCTGACTATTTCCAAGTACTACGATCGGTATCCGTTTTTGAAAGCACGTGACGAAGATCGCCACGAGTCAACGCGGGCGCCTCGAGCATCGCGGATACGAGCTAGCGCCACTGCAGTGCAGTGTACTGTAGTGTAGCGTTATGAAGCGTTGCATTGCGGTGTGGAGCTCGTACATTCCCCGGATATCAAGGATGCCTATCCATAACATCCGTACACGATCCGTGCGTGGCATTAGAGCATCGTGCGCTGCCGATGGTGACAATTCGCAGCTGCGCGCATGCGTGCAAATCATCGGCTGTGGATGCCATGCACGCTGTGCGATGCACCAGGCATCAATGATGCTTGATGATTCTATCGGATTTCTGGTGATCGACGCACGGATTGCTGTGCGATGCACCAGGTATCAATGATGCTTGATGATTCTATCGGATTTCTGGTGATCGACGCACGGATTGCTGTGCGATGCACCAGGCATCAAGGATGCTTGATGATTCTATCGGATTTCTGGTGATCGACGCACGGATTGCTGTGCGATGCACCAGGCATCAATGATGCTTGATGATTCTATCGGATTTCTGGTGATCGACGCACGGATTGCTGTGCGATGCACCAGGCATGTGTGGTGCAGATTGCGCGACTGTGCGTGCCGTCACGCATTGCAGGCGGCAGCGGCGCAGGGCATGGGGGAAACGTCGTGTTCCCGGATGCAACGTAGACGAGTATGCATGAATACGTAAAATTTGCACTGTGGATGATCTTGGTAACGTACGTCATGAATCAGCAGATGCAAACGTGCGGCGCTCTACGATCGTAGGCACCTTTACAAACAAAGCGAGTCAGGTGCGATTAGCCGGGATAAAGGCGGAGAGTGCGCGTTCGCCATGGCGCGGGCACTGACACATACACGCATGCACCTAATCACATACGCACGTGCGTTGCTTAAAGGCACCATATGAATCAACTTGCGTCTGGGTCACGTGGCGATGCCCGTACGAAAGCAAGTGTTCGTGAAGCGTCTGGAACGTCGCTCAGGAGGACTGGTTTTTGAGATGCTGCAGCGCATCGGCAGCGATCTGTTCCTCCCAAGAGGCCGTGCCATAGGCTCTGCTTGTTCGAGCGATACCGGGCACGTTTTGCTCACCAGCAATGTCATTCGCATCTGCTCGTTTGCCGGCAGGCAGGCGCAAGATGGCGCCGTTCCGGAGCCCGGCATTCACCGCGGAAAAGGATGCTATGTTTGCTGCCGTAGCAGCGGCTCGAGGCGGCGGTGTCGACGGCGTCGACAGCAGCTGCGGCCTGCCCCGCAGTGTCGGGTACTGACGGTACATTGCCTCGCTCAGATCGATGGCGCGCGGATTATTCGCGGTTGCTTCCGGGTAGTCGGTCATGGGCGGGTAGAAAAACGCCGGATTCCGAACATCGGCGACGTTCATGAACGTCTGAGGCGCTCCGCGGACGCCCAGCCTCATGCCCGTCGTGGCGGTTGTAGCGGTGATGGCGGCGGACTCTTGCGGCGCTGTTAGCGCACACGTCTTGCATGGCGACACAAGCGATGCCATACCAACAACCGTGCCGGCAGACGCGTACGACGGCGAGGCGCATAAAGCGCCCGGCGAGTGACCCGAATCCAGTCGGCGACGTTGGCCGGACAAGACCACTCTTGACGCGTTCCGCTTGGACATCCTGGTCATCGACGATGCGCGTCCGATGCCAGCAACACCATTGCGCTGTCGAGCACGCTGTTCCGGTAGGGACGCCCGATCAGCCAAACTCGCTGGAGCCGATAATGATGATGGTGATGGTGATGGTGATGGACTCGCCTCGGAACTGCGATGCGACTGCGGCGAATGCCGGTGCCATGCTTCCATATTCGACGGGGAATCATTCGAGACTTCATGCTCGGATCGCTCAGACTCGCATCCGGTTCGCAGGTTGCCACCGGATGGCGACGCCACAGGTGACCTGTGCGGGGTCCCCGTGTCCGTTGCCATAAAGCTGTTGCGCAACTTGGCCGTCGGAGTTCGTGGCGACGACTCCACTGTGGAACCGTTGGATGTTTGAGCATATGACGTTCGCCTGCTCGTCTCAGAGCGCTTCGCACGATGTGACTTGCTGGAACCCGTTGACTGCGCATTCGACTCGCCTGGTGTTCGTTTCCGTAACGATTGGACCTTTTCTAAAATGCCCTCGAGTCCAATGTTCCGCACGCTTTCCTCAGAAAGCAGTCCGGATTCGACCACGCCAACGAGAGAGCTCTTGGTTGGTGTGCCGCTTGCACCCTTCTGGTGCGAGAACGATATACCAAGCTCAGCGAGCACGAGCCGCTCGCGCGCCTGACTGAGCTCAGCGCTTCCCTCAAAGTTGCGACAGTTCGAACATCGGCAGGATGCGCTGCAGTACACGCCATTCTGGAAACACTCGCAGTATTTTTTGAGACAGAGGCTGCGCAAGCACGAGCATCCCTTAATATGCTGCGCGTGACGTTGCGTCGTCGTTCCGGTCGTTCTCGGTTGCGTGCTCGTGCTGGAGGCCTCCTCATTCGGAACCTGTTCCTGGACAGGTTCCGAAGAATCCTCCGGTGCAACGTCCGCGGACTTGGCGGCAGCAGCAGTAGCAGCACAATTTTGTTTCGATGCCGTATCCTTGCTGCTGGTATCGTATTCGAGGGTAACCACCTTGGAACGGAAGGCGTGCGGGTTACGTTCAAGCGAGGTCCGGATCGCGTTCTGTCGTAGCGTGTCGTATGCAGGCAGATTCAAACAGTTTGTGCAGTGACAGCCGTTGCAGTACGTTCCAGCAGCAAAACAGTCGCAATAAAGTTTCAAGCACTTGGAGTTTTTGCAGTTGCACGGTTTCCGCGGCCGCGTGACACTCCCGCCCTCCAGAGCGTTACTCGAGAGTCCCGGGGACGCCACCGCGCTCTTGCGCAGGGCGCTGAGCAGAAGCGCTTCACCAGAACCTTTGGATGGCGTTTGTGGTGAGGTACTGGGCGTGCTCGCGGGTGCAGCACGAGAAACGTCCGCCGGCGAGGCGAACACCGGCTGCGACGCTCGGCGTTCAACATCACCGTCGACCTCTCGTGACAAAGCGTCACCCGGCTCTTGTCCAAAGCTCCGCTTCTTCTCCTCTTCAACAGGTACTCGATCCGAATCAGTCATCAGGAACACGAAAACGAACCGTTCACTAGGGATACAGAGGCGACCCGCTCCTCCACGGGCTCTGACGTTCTCGCGAGAGCCGCGGGTACGAACCCGCGTTACCGCAAGCGGCTTTGAACTTTCAAAACTTGAAAGGAATCCCTAATCCCCGGCCAACGGCACTTAAGGGAATACCCTCCGTTAGATGCGCGGACCGATGCGGAATCGATGCATAGGGCGCGGCGCACTGCTGGAGCTGCGCTTGCGTGAACGCGTGACCTGCGCACCCCTGCCGCCGGCAAATCCCTTAATTCAAGATCCCGCGCAGACGCTGCAACGTCCGGCGATGCCCCTTCTCCCGATGACAAAACGTTGACCTTGACTATTGGATGGTAGAATGCGGGATGGGTATTGGCTTTCGGGACAGTATCCACCATGCTGCATCCTATCTTCAAGTTCCATTACTTGTTCTCGGATGTACTCTTCATTTCATGGGTTCTATCGTGCGCCAAGTGCCTGTAGTTCGTTTCCTTTGTCGCGATGGCGGCGCAGGTGCGGATGGTACAGCACAGAGCGATGACGACTCTGTCAAGCTACTGTGAAGATTCGGATTGAGGCTTCATTCAATTCATGCCGCGTCATGTTTCGTCGTCAGCTTGCATACAGAAACTCTGCATAGGCGGGCCTGCCTTCGAGAAACGAAGCGTCTGAATGCCCCTCGAGATGTGCATGAATCCCGGGGGGTCCGTGCTACCCCCTTGCGATCGCGTGTGCGCAATGCATCGTCCGTTCGCGAAAGGGAACGATTGCTCGGTACCTACCCGAGAGGAGGTGTAGGTATCGCTGGGCCCACGTACGCAACTGGTTCGCGGGACCTTTCATTCAGAAGATCGTGCGTGTGTTTTTGTCGCGACCCGAGGGCGTTGCGGCTCGGATGCAGACCCATCAGTTGCCAGGTCCGTACTCAGCCGGTGTCGTCTCGCGTTACCTTCTATGGTGACACCCAGAAGCTGTCGTCCCTCAAAGAGGAGGCTGCGTTCCAGATACCATCGTGGTCGCTGTATGCGCACGTGTATCGGAGTCTCAGCGTTCGCATCCTGACACCAGGTGCCGTATGACTCGTACTGTGTGCATCCAGAGTTCCGACACGACTCAGAGACAGGGCGTGCGGGCGAGCCAGACCCCCGTCGATGCGAACTTTGGCGAGCCGACGGGTGCATCGAGCAAGCTCCAGGGATCCGAGCGCCTCCCGCCAGAACTCGCGTGTACTTTCCAGATCGTAATCCCAAAGTAATATCCAGTCACCGTTTACGACAAGACTGTTGCCAAAATGATTCGTAGACCGCAGGTTGTAGGCATTCGGAGCCTCGTTATAAAATAACAGCGGACGACTAGAGTGTATGTTCGCCGGCGAGGCGCTTCACCCAGATCTGAGTCGACTCTACCCGAGTACGCCTGCGATGCAATCGCGTGGATGGGATTATCCTGCCACGCTAGGCGCGCTTGCTGGGCACTGTAACCCATGAGCGTACTCGGCCAGTCATCCCGACTGCCGAATGAACGAAATAACTAGTTTTGCATGCCACCAGGGTCGCGCTGGAAATACACCACACGCCCTCAGCTGTCCAGCAGCCGACTTGCACCACAGATGCCCCAGGCACGCCTCGCCGTCTCCGAAGCGCATGCCTGGGTGACCAGCGTCATTGGCGCATCAGCAGGGAACGAAACGCAATGCACCCGTCTATCCTATCGCCTGGAAATGGCAACAAATGCATACATACGCGGATGTCAGATGAAATCCAGTCCTTTTGGGCGCCGTGAGCATTGCCTCCGCGTCGCAGCGGATCACGCCAACCCGATGGGATCCATATGCACGAGAACGTTGTGCTCGATATCCGCACAAAACCTCACGATGCTCTTCATCCATCTCTATGCATACGTGCCGCTACGTGATCGACGCACACGATGATACCCGTTCTGGAGCAGGTATCGTAACCGTTCGGGAACTCGAAAGCAAGCATCCGAGGCAGGGCCGCATGAAGCGCAACCTCTCGCCAAGTAGGTGTGTTGCGGGCAACGCACGCCCGTTCTTTGGTGCGAGCGATGCATCGGTAGCGTTCGTCTGTCAACCGTATCCCGCATCCGCCAATGATCTGGGATTCCTCCGACAGACGACGCGTCGAAAGGCCTCGGACGCACCAGCGATGCAGGTCAGCGCGACGCTGCACGATGCCGACGATGCCTCTCATGTTGTCGAGTGACAGCGTACCACGGGGCGTTGCCTGGCGTGCCTGCTCTGGTGTGCTCCGGGGCGCCAAGAGTTGAATGTACTCCCATACCAACCGAATGCCTGAGTGTCGTTCAGACAGACCTGCTGTATTGGGACGCTTCGGGTCGTTTGTTGTACCGGCCTCGACTTGAACGCGTCGCCACCCTTCGATCCATTCTTCTGCCATGCATCAAGCAGCAGCGGTACGACGGTACCAGAGCAGCGCTATCAACGCTTTCGCCCGCAAACGCACCTTGTGGAGTACCCGTTTCATCTGGCGCAAGTACTGCTTCTCGCGTGCCGTGCATAACCTCTGCGGAGGGCGGCGGGGAAGGGGGCCAAAAACTCCTGGTACCCCGCTTCATGGCGCCAGCTCGTGGACTCGTTCACGCGTGCCCGCTGGTTTGCAGGCTCGAGGCGTGACGGGTAAACTGGGGCCTGCTTCCCGCTCCGAAAGTCGTCTGAACACCGGCGAGTACCTGGGCAGCAGCTACGCAGCAGCATCGACGCACGATCCCGCGACTGCGCTGTGCTCAACAAACATCAAAACGAGGCACAGACACAAAAGTTGCCTGGTGAAGACCCGCCAGACCAACACTTCCCCGCACGATAAAAATGGGCGTCAGAACGAGGCAGTCTGCGGTTCATGAAACACGTGGAGGTCTGGAACGGTTTCGTGGTTGCCTCCCTGACTGCCCGTAGGCAACGCACGTGCGGAAGCTGCCTGGTTAGATCCGTTGGCCGTTGACAGTGAAAAGAATCAGAACGGGTCTCCGTTCCGCTGTCTGTTGCGGTCTGTGCTGGTAAATAAACAACAGCGCCATGCTCCAGTACACTTTGAACGCTTTACCGTGGCGACGCGAAAAACACAAGCTTGATTTCCGGCTCGCCGACTTGCCTTGGAGAAACAATCGGTCCAGCTTTCCGTAGTCTTCCCTTGTCGGCCTCCTATCACTTTCCTGCAGCCGTGACGATCAACAACGCCTCAGATACCTGTGTGCTCATGGCATCCCACCGCGCAACAACTGGGCTCCATCTGGGCGTAGCATGCGAGGCACGCGCGACGACTTGTTGTACCGCGCGCTGCGCTCGTTCTCAGAGCGGATGCGCTGATCCCGCTGGACCCGCTTCAGAGCTGGGCAGCGGCGACGACGACGATGACGATTCTGCCTCTTTTTCAGACTGCCCAGAGGTGATCCGCGCACGGCGCTGGCGCTGCGCATTCGCCAAACGACGAAGCGCAACCAGCTCCGCAGTTACCGATTCCGCCTCCAAATTGCGGCCCCAGACGAGCGCATACGAGCTGCTCGGACTCATCCCACAAACGTAGAAGCAGGGCGGAGGCGTAAAGCCGTTAAAACCACCAGCCAGACTCAGCGTATAGGCACCCATGCCAGTCCACCAGAGCCAGTCACCAATTTGCAGCGGTTGCGGCAGGATGACGTCGCGGCGCACCACGTCGAGGGAATCACATGTCGGCCCGAATATCGTGCATCGCACCGGATGCAAGAGGGACGCATCCGTAGCACAGGGTGGAATGGGTTCCGGAAGTAGCAACCTCGGCGTGAACGTTACACCGAGCAGCGCTGCATCCTTGAAGCTTCCGTACATACCATCTCCAATATAATAGTCCATACCGCGTTTCAGTGGCGTTGGCGTTGGCGTATCCTTCCCGTTGACACCGATGTGCTTGGGACGTGCGCTGATCACCTGCGTCGCCAAGATCTGTGCTGCACCGATAAAATAGCGGCCTGGCTCGGCGATCACATCGACACCGCTGGAGGCCGGAAACAACTCCTCCAGGGCCGGTCCCAAACGAGCAGCAATTTCAGCAAACGAGATCGGCGCGTCACCATCATGGGCTGGGAATCCGCCACCGATATCGAGAATCGTGAGCGGTTCTCCCAGAATCACCTCTGCCATATCGAAGACTTTGCGAGCATCCTGAAGCGCTTGATAGTAGGCGGCAAAGGAGCGCGCCCCGCTGCCCACATGGAACGCAACGCCGACGACGCGGACGCCGAGCTCGCGAGCCACGCGTAGCAGCTCCGGCACATCCTCCAGCGACGCTCCATACTTGCTGCTCAGGGGGCACAAGGAGTCTTGATCATGCGTTGCGATACGCAGAAGCATCCGCGGCACCGGAATCATGTGTTGGTTATCGGTTCCCAGCGTACCAGCCGCCGTGCTGCTGCTGCTGCTGGGCTCGTTCGACGGTCCAGGTGCACCTGTCGATCCGCTCGCGTCTGCCACGGGGCCAAATTGACTCCCCGCGTGACCAATCGCGATCCCGGCTACTTTGCAGGCGGCCCAGTAGACGTCCCTAACCTTGTACAACTCGAGTTCGTTGTCGAATGTCATTAGGGACACACCGTGCTTCTCCAGTGCGTAGCGTATTTGTGGAGGTGCCTTACACGGGTTAGCGTATACAATACGCCGGGGGTCAATCCCTGAGCCGCCGAACCCTACACCGCCGACCGGGAATCCTTTCTCCTTGCCCGACGCCGCCAGCGCTGCGCAGGTATCCATCACCAGATCAATTTCGGTCCGGGACGCACAGTCGAAGCCGCATCCTAGAGCCGCCAGTACCGCGACCACACAGCGATCGGGGTTGCATTTCACTGCGTAGTGCGGGCGCACGCGCGGCAAGAGTCGCCGAAATTGCCAATACTGGCGAGCGACATGTCCCAGATCAACCACATAAAATGCCGACAAATCCGGAGACAAACGCGCGTACTGGGCATGGCTTGCGGTCGGTTTCCCGGTAATGATCGCTCGGGCATAGGCAGCCATCGCTGCCGCGGACGGTGAGATGGTATGGTCTCCACCGATGCGGTGGTTGTCGTGCCCTGAATCGGTTTCCAGGCCCGTGTCAGACTGCATAATCATTTCCGCCTCTTCTGTCCAGGCATCGGGTTCGCTATTGCCGGCAACCGCAGACGTTCCGGGCGCCGAGCAGGTGTCGCCGTCCGGCTGGGGCTTGGCTCCGATTCCATCCGTCGTATCTGGATCGAAAGCAGAATGTAGCTCACGAAAGAGTGCCGGCTCTGGGAGCACCAGACGATCAATGGCAACGCCGGGCAGCGACGTCATAATCCTTTCCAGAAAATCTTCCTCGGATGGATCCAGGATCTGCAGCAGTTGCTGTTGTTGTTGTTGCTGCTGTTGCCGCCGCCTCAAAAGTTTCTGTACGAGAACATTTTGCTGTCGAAGACTTTGGGCGATCTGCTCGGATACCGAACGATGAATTCCACTCCCCAGCTTGCTTTTTCGGCGACTCCCTGGAGACACCGGTAGCGTGTGCTCTACACCATAACCACGAAATGAATACGCCGTGCCATGCACTGGCGCCGAGGACTCGCGCGTCAGCGACGCTGGCAACGAGCGCGCGACCGACACTTGGCAGTCCCTGTCGCAGCTGCCTGTAAGTGATTCGGCCCAGGGCGTTCGCTTGCCTCTCTGGCACTCGACAACGCTGGTTCCCGAAGCTGTCACCATGCTCGAAGCCGGAACCCCGTCGTCGGCCACTTCGTCGCCACTGTGCTCCGCTGAAAAGCGCATACGCAGCGACTTCGCTCGCGAGTCAGATATTTGCATCCAAAAATGCCTATCCAATCAAGGTAAAGATAATAAAGAGCACGCACACCTAGCACGCCTTCGCGTGTGAACAAGCGTCTCCCGTCAGCGCAGTCCCGGGCTCGTGCAGAAGCAGCAACACCGGTCTTCCCGATAGCGCCAGCGACGCTTCAGATAGCTTGCGGGGTAAGCCCCCAAGGACGAGTAACACCAGTTGGGCTCGCCGTGTACCAACTGCGTGCGTCGGCGCTGATCCCTGCCAGTATGTCCGCGAGCGTTCTCAACGTTCTCCCACCCTGTTCCCACAAAGTTCATGTCACTCTACAACGTTTCCAGCGCGTACGTTTCACGCCAGTTGCAGCTGCAACAGCGTCGTTATCGGCGGTTTCGTCCCTGCAGCCGACGTGTCTCTGCTGGACGAAAGTGCTTACGCAGACCGCGTGAGCACCAAACAGGCATCCGTCGCGACGTTCGCGCTTGCGTGCGTGCGTGCGCAGCGGCGATGCGGCTGCTGCCGGCGTGCTGGTGATGCTGCCGGCGTGCGTGCATGTACGAATACGTGCGTGCGTGCGTGCGTGCATGTACGAATACGTGCGTGCGTGCGTGCGTGCGCGCGTGCGTGCGTGCGTCACTGCCTCGATGTGATCGATGCAGGTGTCAGCGGCGAGCGAGCGAGCGAGCGTTCGCGCGCGCTCCCACAGCCGCAATCGATGCGATTCTCGGTGCTGGGTGTCGATGCACGTACGCATCCATGCATCTATGTACGTCAGTACTGTAGAAGCTAGTCGCTCGCATCCATGGGTATGCTTCATCATTGCATACACCAAGGAAGACAGTCAGCAACTGGCGACCCGAGTGCTCAGCGCTGCCCGCATCGAACGCCAGTAGCGCTCTGTGCATGCAGCTGGTAGCCTACGCAGCGTCGAGCAACTCGAGCGGCATGGGCGATATCTCGAATCCATACGGCCGTCTGGGCTGGAGCAAATGGGAACAGATCGGAGCACCGTGGTGGACACATCGGCACTGATGCCCGATAGAAGCGGGGCATCATACAGAGGATGCAGCCGCCGACACCGGTCCGCTTGTGGATCGGCTTCCACGAAAGCATGCTGCTTGCCGGAAACGGTGTCCGAATACCGCGCAACAGCGAATTGGACTGGTGCTGGTGGGCAATTTTTACGTTCTCTTCGAGTTGCCTGGTGTCTGCTGGCTCTGAAATGCATCTGGAGCCGTCGAATGCATCGAATGGCGTTGACGGAACGATTGAGGGCGTTCTCGTATGCACTGGAACGGTGGATGTCTCAACGTCGCACCCGAACTGCATTGAGCTGGGTATCTGTCGCCAGGCTGTAGCCTTCGCGCTGTCGCCGTATGTCATAGGCCAATAGTCGGTCTGGGAGGTCCTTGCATGAGTGCCAGGCCCGTGCATTCGCGTAACCCTGCTGCTGGAGGCGTAGCGCCAACATTCGTGTCGCGGCTTCCGCCTGAAGCACATCAAGTACCTCATGGATATCCTGCAGAAGAGGTGCAGGCTCAGGCCATACGTATGAAGCCGGCTGCAAAAGTGATGCGTCTCTGCGATGCAAGGCAGGCAACTGAAGATCACAGGTGGTTGTTTCGGGGCCCAGCACGAGACACGTTCCCGTGAGAAGGCCGTTTCCTGGCCCGCCAGTATACCCTGTATCATCTCGTTTTTTATTTTTATGAGGAATCGACCTCAGCACTGGACCAGTTTTCGCAGACTGAGCGCGCGTGCACCGGAATCGAGAGCATATCCGTATGGAAGGCTTTCACTGTGACGGACTGTTCTGAAATGCTCCTTGCCAGCCAGCCAACCAGCCATCAAGCACCAGCGTCTTGGATGGACTCGAACAAGAGACTGCAGCCTGTTACGCTTGACCGGAATGCCACGAAAGCCGTCGACGAAACGCTGCTCACCGTCTGCGCACGACTGCATCGGGCAAGCGTCTGTGAACCCGGGTGCATCATGCGGCCCTCTGTGCAACGCCTGCCCGCTAGATCTCATAGGCAGAGCATCTTCGCACAGTCTCATTCTTAGTGTCTATCGTTCACAGGCATCATCATTACGTGCCCGCAAACTCTGTGTAATGTCGCAAGCGCCTATTCCATTCGCTGACGTCTTTAGTTCGTCATGCATTTCACTCGAGACGCAAAGGCATATCACAGAACGCATCCAGCTTCTCAGACGCGGCCGTGACCTCTGGAACATACAAAACAACATCGTGTATTCGGGTATGCGCGCTCCTTGACGCTGCGCCAAGCAAAGCCCTTCCCAGTCGTCTGCAGCCGCCGTCTCGAAGCGTCGATGACCATCGACAGCCGCTCAACACCCAGATCGGCATGAAAGGGGACGACTTCTCTACCTCGGGTGTGCACACTGAAGTTTGAGCCACCTCTAACTATGGTGAGCACCAGCATTTGCTGGCTTTTTCTGTAACAGCGTTCTTTTCTTCTCCCCTCTCTATGGATTTACATACTCCTGTCTATGAAACACCTCGAGCTCTGTTATTACACTCGAACGATGTTCATGGCGGCAATAAACTCCCAATTTCGTTGCTTATGGCCGCTATCAATGCATTTCGTACACGGGCAGAGGATACGTTCCGTCCTTCGCTCGACGTTTCCATCTTCGTTCTAAACAGTCACAACGAGCTCTGCGCAGCGACGGCGCCTGCCAGTGCTCAGGTGTGCCCAGAGGTCCGCCACATCACAGGCAAGTTCCAGGGGTGCCCCGTGGCATGCGAACGCCTGCTTCATCGCGTCGTACCCGCTCTTAAGGCGCACACAAGGCCTCCGTCGACGTCCTCTTCTGCTCTCGTGCGCATTGCCGTGCTGTACGCTCACGGGCTTCTTCGAAGCGATGCTCTCGGCGAGTATTCCGTCCGCTGTACACGCAAGCGAACGCTGTTCCATTCTACAATGGATTTGTGGACTACGATGTTGTCCATGATAAAACGAGAACCAGAAGGACTATCCAGACTAGGGAACACGTCCATAAAATTTCGTTCCATCTACGTGTCCTTCATGTAACGCTGTGACGCAGTCTCAACGGGAAATGATCGCAGTGATGACGCAGATCCGAGTCCAAGACCCGTCTCCATTCAGACAGCCAGGAACAATGTCATGTTTGTATGCTCCTCAATCGATCGGTGCGAATTTCGGCATCCTCGCATTGCCTTGAACCAGAGCGATCGAAAACTGGAAAGAAGCCCGCTTTTATCATGCCACTTGAAAGCAAAAGAGAAGCGTACAGGCATGCATCTCGGCATTGAACAATGATTCCTGTCATTTCACGAATCCCCGTTCGACACCATGTCGAATCATCTGGATCCCGAGGACGCACCGAATTCCAGCAGCTCAGCCTCAATGGAACAACTTTTGAAAACCCGACCGAGTATTCAGAAACGATCTATGAATCCGTGAGCCCTCATTGCTGCATTCGCAAGTCGAGGATGTTCATCCAAAAAGTACATCCGAACAGTATCGAAAGCCAGCAACAGAGTGCCAAGTTTCGTGTTCCATTCTCACCCGCTACAGATAAAGAGCATATTCGCTTCTATCCAGTCATGGATCATACCATATTTCCGCTGGATGAACCTATCGCTCGTATCTCCGTTGGCAAGACGCGAATCCAGACACAAACACCCACCCACTTGCAGGAACACACACGCGGGCCTCAGGTTGAACGCCGCCACCGGGCCGCAGCGCTCGCAAGCCATAGACCACGTCGGACAATCCCAGCGTTTCGAAAGCCTGGTCGTCGTCTTGAGAGCGCCTTTTGGTCTATGTGTGTTGAAGAGAGTTCCTTTTGACCACTACAGCGCCTCAGTATGCCTGTATACCGACCGCTCTTTCGCTGCGCGTTGAGTGTGTTCCTCTGCCGCAACTCGTACCGAACACTGGGGCGTGCTGTAGGATTCTGGCGAGCCAACGGAACATCGTGGCTTCTGCGAGGTTCCCGTCTGGGTATCGCACTCTTGAGCAGTTGGCTTCTTCTTTTATTTATTGGTGAGTTCCTAGCGTCACTCGTGGAGTTGTCTGTGGACGTTCTTACCCGTATTGGTGTTGATGCTAGGCGCAGCACGGATAGCGAAGCCTCGCCACGTCCTTCGCAGCACGCTCTGGGGGCTGCTTTCCTGGCTCGTGCCGCTCGAATCGTTCGACTGACCGCTCCCTTCGGCTTGGTTCAAAAGTTCAGACTCGCCTTTGGAACGAGACTGGTGTTGTGTTGGGGCACCAAGCCCTCACACCCGTGGGCTGAGCTAGACAAGCGAGAGCTTCGTCCTGCCGCAGTAGACCCGGGCGCGCTGCTGGGGCAAGGCGTTGCTCGTCCGAGGGCCTCGAATACACCTTTGGACTGGGTACCGCATCTGCAATGTTGCCATGATTTGCTACCCGAACCGGAACGACGACGCCCGATGAAACGGTGTTTCGGCATCGGCGTCTATGTACCTGCTCTGGAGTTGGTCTATGGCGCTTCCGCTGCCGAGACAAGTGCTACGAGCAACGCAAGCGAGTCGAGCGCTGACCCGATCGTTGTGACCATTCGCGTTGAACAGCTCTATGTTCCAGTCAGCGCGCTCGTTATTCTCCTCGGTCGCTATCTGTACGGGCGTCTTCAGCGGCACCACAGAGGCGCGTCTTCGTTCGGGCGCCGCGAAACGCACCCTAGTTCCTTTTGTAGAGTGTGGAAACAGCGGCTGGAGCATGCACTGGTCAAGATGCTGTATGGGATCCTATCTGGCATCCGAGCAGCCCAGGTGGCAACGGTGCTGGTTTCCGCGAGCAGTCCGGACCAGGGGGTCTTCACACTGCAGCGCTTAGAATGCGAACTTGATCGTAACACCCCAGCTGTGCAGTTTCATGGCCGTTATGGGCTCTATGCCAAACCCAAGCGATCCGGTGCTGAAGATCATCAAGAAAGCTTTGCCCGAGCATTCTTGCGAGCGCTCCGTGGTACCCAGTCTGAGCAGCAGTATGCCGGTATCGGAGTTTTTGGCTGCGTTCACCTCTGCCGTAGCCTCGAGGAGCGCAACACGCGCTGTCATCAGAACGCCGCCATCATTGCCTGGTACGAGACACCCGGGCAGTTGGGTTGTGGAGCCGCGCTGCTCGGCTCAACCCACGGTGTCTACCGATCACGTCCACCGGGTCGAGATGCAGACAAGGAAAGCATCGACTCGCCGCCGCACAGCAGTGTTGCGATAGCCACACCGCCGACCTCGGCGCGAAGGAATGCCGACCTTCAGTTCGAGATGGCGGGGATCGGCCTGGAACTGAGCTTCGAGCCCCTCGTTGAACTGGCGCAACGCTACACCCAGCAGTGGTTACGCAGACAAGCACGAAAAACAGAACAGAATCGGGTCGGAAGGTCGCGTTCGGATTCTGGTGCGAAACTGTTGCAGAAACTCTCGCACTTGGCGATCTCGCTGCATTTGCGCAACGTCAAACTTGACTTTATTGGCAAGCGTGATGAGGTGCGTCTAGAAGCATCCGAGCTGGAACTTTTTCTGGATCAAAGCAAGGCAGGTGCATCCGCCGTAGGGGCATTCATGGTCCCCGAGGCTCGTCCGTTTGCCAAGTCCCTGCACATCCGCCTGGATCAGGCCGCTGTACAGCTGTTTCACAGGCTAGTGACACCTTCGATAACAACGAAGGATGACGGTGCCTTGAACACCACGCTAACGACAGTGCTGCGCTGCGGGATGATATTCGGATCCCTGGAGGAGGCTGTGCTGGAGCGTGTCGAGCTGCAGGTCGCACAACACCCTCTGTTGGTGATTGCTCAGCTGGCAGTGGTGCAGACTTTGCGACAGGTGCAGGTACAGCGTCCTCGCTTGGACTGGTGCCCCGACGCCCAAGATGGACTCGAAGCGATCTGGCATCGTTGGCGAACCTTATTACCGCAGTTGGATGAGCACTTGCAGCGGAAATCTCAGAAGCGCAGCGAACTGGCGCCCACACGAATTCCAGAGGATTCCATCTCGTTGTGGCAACTCAGCGTTGTGGGCGAGGCCAGCGCCTGGGGTCGCTTTCCTCACGGCAATAACTCGGGTATGGTATTCGATGCCTTGCAGATGCCGCTGCAGCGGCAGCCGTGGCGCATACGTGTCGAACGCCTATCCTGGTTTGTGGATGACCGCTGTATGGGGCATGCAGCCCAGACGTCTTTCTGTGTGCACTGGGGCAAGGAGAAGCGTCTAATTGAGGCCCACACTGCATTGCTTCGCTTCCAGATGCCCTATGGATTTCGTTTCCTACAGCAATACAACCTGTTTTTGGCGCATTTGCGGCTCTACTTTCGATATCGCAAGACGTTTGGCCGCCATACCGGCACATGCTCCGCCCGAGATGCTCCAGGCACGGCGACTTGGTCGGGTACGCGCAAGTCTATTTTTCCCGACGTGGACATTCGAGCCGATGAGGCGGAGTTCGTGCTCCGCGATCACGAACTGGAGCACTGGTTCAACGAACGCTTCCTGGTGATGGTGGACGAGGCGCAGGAGCGGGTTCTTCGAGAGCGGCTCGCACACTCCATGTTGGAGGCGAATCGACCCAGGCAGCAGGAGATATTGGCGGATGAACTGGAGCACCAGCACGCAACCCTCTATGTCAGAAGAATGCAGCAATGGCAGCAGCAGCGACTTGAACTCGAGCGGGCCGCAGCACAGCACCAGCAAGTGGTCGCTCCTTGGATGCCGGACGCTGCTTTCCAACAGTTGTTTGTGGCTAGAGCGATGAACGTACGTTTCCGTCTGATCCGCTCGCGACTGAGTCGTGCTGAAGAGAACCGTGAAGCAGCAGCGTTCGCGGCGCGTATGGACGCCACATTCGGTGAAGGTGCAGTTTCCAGCCAGGCGAATACCGAGACCGCTTGGAGCTCGCGTTCCAAGCAAGCCTCGGAAACTGCACCATCTGATGAACCGGCGAAACCGGAAGCAGGCAACGGATGCACCCGCATTGCCGGAGAAGCTGAACTGGTGCACCGCAGCGCAGCTGCCTCGTCGTCTGGGGCACCCACGATGTCCACACATAGCACTGCTTCTGCTGCTGTTGCTCCTGGAGCAGTGCAACCGCCACCGTCACCGCCACCACCTTCAACACAACGAGAACATCTCTTGGACCCGAACCAGTGGTACACGCTCGGTCGCCGACGCCTCGTCATTGATATCGATGGTGAACTGGTCGTCCATTTGCGTCATTTCCCCTTTCCGGTGGTGCAGTTGGAGAAGGGACTCCGCCTCCGGGGAACCGTTGCGCTCGGTGAACTGCACGTTTGCGAGCCGTTCGCTGCTGAGCGAGACCTTCAGCTCAGTCAAAGCTGCTGGGTGCGCTACCGGCGAGCCATCTCCCCGAATCGCTGGTACTGCGACTGGGACCTCATGAGCGGTGGACGCTTTCGGCTGAACTGGTCCCGTGCGCTGATTGCTACCCTCAAGGATATGATGGATGGCTTTCAGGGCTTTGCGGGTGCAGGCAAAGACCCGAGTCCGCTGCTCAACTGGTGGAATCAACTGAGACTGTTGATTCACGGCCGTTGGCGACTGCACTGCCCCGAGGGCTTTCAGATTGTCCTGTTGAGCAGCGCGCCTTACAACCCTGAGTATGACGAGCGGATCGAGTGCTGCCTAACGGGACCTCGTACGGGGTTATGTATCGATCGCCGACTGGGAACAGTGGAACTTGAAGCGGACGCCTGGAAGTTGCTGTTCCATGTAGCGACATCGAGCAACCAAGGAGCACCGCTCCACGCCCCGAGTCGACTGTGCGGTGCTGAACCCATTCACTTGCTTTTCCGGGTCGATGCGGAGCCCGCGCTCGGTGTTCCCGTCTCTGCGTACCCACATCCACTGGGGTATCCTCGAGGTGTCCAGGGGCCGGGTGAACGCCTGCCTCCCGCTGTCCCGTCGACGTTGGTACCGCTGACTGCTGCCTACCAGGGGAGTTGCGCTCGACTCGCAGCGCGAGAAAACGTTACGTTGGGCACTTTGCTTGCGAGCGATGCCTCCAGTGACGCAGCAGGCGCTAGGTGTTTCACGGATTCAAAGCAGCTGATAATGGAGCCGGATGCGGAAACGGTTACCCCGTCGCATACTCGGGAATCCGCCGGTGTTCACGCAGATAGCACGCTCGCGGATACCGATACGAAAACAAGCGAACATGCCTCTTCTACGGCTTCGATTCGCAGAGAGCCGTACGCAGTGTGGTATACACCATTGGCGGACTACCCGCAACACGATACATACCGGAGCTTTCGGGCTCGAGCGCTGCACCTATCACTCCAGTGCAAGCTCTCGTGGAGTTCCAGTGTAGCATCCGGAGAGCACGATGCGCAAGGCGCTCAGCTAACCACGTACGCTTTGGCGTCAATGCTCTTCCGAGTGCTCGAACTGGCCGGAGTGAATCGACTACTGGGGCAGTCACCGTATGCCTTCCGCCCAGTATCCCGCAAAGTCGGCCTCATCCGTTCGGGAAAGCGGCGCTATGGTGTACGCTTCGGGGAACTCGTGTCAAGTTTCAGCCTCTCCGCATCGGTCCCCAAACCCTGGGCACTCCGCTGCTACGATGCTTTGCGTCCGACGGAGCACTTTACAGTGCGAGCAGGGCCCGTAATGGCGACGCTGTGCTGGTGCCGTCCAACTGGCTCCGCGTTTGAGTCTATTCGCGGCCGCGCCTTTGAGCAAAATATCCGAGTCTCGGCAGACTGGCTCCGCATCGACCTGAACCGTGGTCTGCTGCTGCTGCAGACCGGGCGAATCCACTATGAGCGTGCACTCGAAGTTGAAAAGATGCAGGGCCTGCTTCTGCCCAGCACCCTGGATACGCTTCGTATCTGGCCGGATTCCTTCGCTGCAGTATTCGCCACGGCGAAGAAAGTCTCACAGCGCACTCTGCTCGCCGGATCCGATGCACTTCATGCGCTGTTTCCAGGGAGCAACTTGGGGAAAGGTGCTGCTGGTGCTGCCGCCACTGTACCTGCTACCAGAGTCGCCAAGCCGGAGCGCACGCTTGTCGGGTCGCTACGGGACCAGCACGCCGCGGAAGCGGCTCAGAGCGTCGCCGGCACCGCTTCTGGTGCAGTGAACACCAGCGCTGGCACCAGCGGCAGCGGTCTCTGGAACAGCGCACTGAGCGCCCCGAAGAGCACCCAAAGCCAGCAGCATGAGCTGGGCAACCGCGCTCGACGTCTCGCCAATGCGCTCGGGATGTCGCTCTCGATGCAGCGCAAGCCAGAGACGGATGTCCTGGACTTGAGGGATCTGTTGCTGCAGGAGCATCTAGAGCAGGTCAAGCGACAGCAGCAACAACAACAACAACAAGAACAGCGGCAGCGAACGCGTTCCGGAAGCGCTGCAGACGCTGCCGCACGCGTCATGTCCACGCGGGGCACTCCGTCGAGAGAGCGTGCCAGCGACGCATCGCTTCAACCTCGAAGCACAGCGATAGCCACTCTCGATGCTGATACATCTGGAGCGGCTTCGACGACGGCAGCGAGCAGCAGACAAAGAAGAGCGCAGAGCCTGGAAGCGCCGCCATTGTGGCACCAGCGCGGCACTTGGACGAAACCTGGTCATCAGGGCGCTTTGCCGCAGTCGCTCACCAGTGAGCGACTCTCGGCAACGAGACGCCGTCCAGATGAAGCGAGTCGAGCGTGGGAGCAGTCACGAACGAGTGAGCGGCGCTCGGAAACGACACTCCATGCAGGCGAGACAACTCAAGTACCGGAGCCGTTGCCACAGACGACAAAGGCGGGCGCTCATGAAGCCAACCTGACCTCGCCAAACTGGATAGCTTCGTCTTCGGAACGTCCACCGGTTGCTGGTCAGCAGCCGCTACATCCACGCGTTCCCGAGACAGCCGATATCGGACTGCCGGATAGCAGTTCCGGTCGAAGTCGTTACACGCAACGTCGCCAACTGCTTTCCCAGCGTGTTCGCTTCCAGTTGACGCTCATCGAGCCCGCTGTCTGGATTCGCTCCGAACAGGGACGGGATGCGGTGCGTCTGTCAGCCAACCAGGGCATTCTGGATGTCGTGGAGGGCGTCTGTCACCGCGGTGCCCAGGACCTGGGTACCGAAATCGATTATCGAGTCTGTTTACGCGGTGTGAATATCACCGTCGAGGGCCAGGAACTGTCGCATCCAGCGGAATCGGCACCTATCTTTCTCTACTATATTCATCCGGTACCAGCGGAGGACTTGCGGGCTCGCCACGTGGAGGTAGTGGTACCGGCTCTGCACCTGGCGGCCACCGCTCCCGAGTTCCACACGCTTTTCCGCATTGTACGCGAAGTTCTTCTGAGCAAAGGTAGCCAGGCGTTGCGCGTAAGTCGCATTCTCAAGCCGCTCCGTCAACGCGCTGTGGTCTTCGAGGATGCCGACTTTGTGATTGAGCGAGCGCTGACGCTTCGCGCCTTGCTCCAGGATGTGGATCTCTTACTGCTTCATGGCGGTGAGGAGAGTCTCGCCTCTCTCTGGACGCAGCTGGATAGCAGCAGCGGTAGTACAATGCCACCAGAGGGCCGGCGCGGCAAGATATCCACGGAGGTCGGCAGCACAGGCGCTTCAACCGGTGAACGTCTCCTCTGGACGGCAAGTGGCGGTTTGCGCACAACCGGACGAGCAAGTGCTGGTGCTACTGCTGACGCTGCTCTCCGCGAGTCCGAGGAAGGCGCTGCATCGCGTCCGACGGCACTGAGCGGTGCGACAAGCGCCGGCACTGCCGCCCCACAACCCGTATCCAAGTTACCGACATCCGAACAAGCGTTTGCGTTCCGTTGGTGGCTTGCTGCACAAGCCCGGGCCTGGCAAGTACTGCTTGTGGATGCATTACGTGGACGCATCCATTATGATGATCGGTCTACAGCGCTGGCAGATGAACTCGAGGATCTCGACATCATTCTGGAAGTGGCGCGGGTGCGCTGGTCTCTGCTGCTAAGTCGCCGGCGAGCGTTCCTAGAAGTGAGCATTCGGCGCATCTATGGGTTGCAGCGGCGCTATATGAGTGGACGTGAGCTCAACGACTATGGCATTACGGATCTGGTGGTGCAGAATCGCTCACGAGACCTCGACTTGGGCTGCGTTATTCGTGGTGACTCGTTTCGCTATGTTTCGGTCTCTGAAGGCGTCATTGGTGGGATTATGCGATATTCGCGGTTGACACTGGACATGGCAAAGACGCTGCATATTCGCCTCTACGGTGTACTGGTGGATCGTCTCAATGAGTACTTTTTCGGGGTGGCTACGAGCACGAATGCTACCGCTGCTGCATCCGCCGCACAGGCGACAGTGCCCGCTGCGAGCACCGTAGCGGCACCAGTGCAGCCTCTGTCTGAGACGTCGTCTCTTCCGGGAATGTCGCCTGCAGTCGCAGATGGCAGGAGGTCGAGCGTATCCAGCATTCTTGCCGGGCAACCTGAGACGAGATCAGCGCACGAGCCGCTGCACGAGGCCCGCGAGGGCTCACTGAACGCGGGCACTCGACGCAGTCCGTCGCGTTCCGCTGACAACGAAACGCTTGCCCCGACAAGTGGTGGTGGTGGTGGTGCTCACGCTCACGCCACCGCTGGTACTGCTGGTGCTCTGGCAAGCGTTGGAACTGCACTCGGGCATGATGCCGCCACCTCAGCGTCACCGCCGCAAGCCTCGTTTGGTGCACCGCCTGTGGATGCTGCGCTTACGGGTACTCCTGGCTATCCCGCTGACCCTTCATCGACGCTATTTTTGCTGCCGCTGGAGGAGAGCGCTCAACGCTACGCTTCCGCCAGCGAGTCGCGGAGCAGTGCGCGTCCGGGTCGTGGCATCACCGCAACAGGAGCGACCAACACCTCTATAACGCCCGTTCAGATCGACTATGCGTACTTATCCTCATTGGAGATCATTGGCTCGTACCACAGCGGCACCGGGAAGGAGCACAGTTTTCTCGATTTCGACGATCTCTGTGTGCTGGTGCCGTCGCTCATGTACCAGGCAGTGACAGGTTCGTGGCAAGGTTTTATCGAAATGGTGCGTCGAGACTTTGCCTCAGCTTTTGTTCGCGACGCAATCGGGCAGCTGAGCAAGCGCAAGTTTCTCGGGTTCCTGCGACGACCTTTTCGAAGTATATCTACGATCGATGATGGGCGCTCTGCAGGCGAACCAGGCAGCCAGGTGGCGGTACTGGCGTCGCCAGCAGCCACAGAAGCAGCCATCCGCCGACGTCGACAACGGGGACGCACGCCAATTGTACAGGCCGTGGAACAAGCTTCCGCAGCAGCAGCAGTACGAAGCACAGCTCGTGAGCATCTCAGTGAGCTGGTACTTTTCGGTAGTTTACGGCTTGTGCGCAGGGCGCTGATGCGTGATCCCCCGGCACGAAGCGCTGCGATGAATCCGGAGCAGGCGTCAGAGCCACTGAGGCACGAGGATGCAGAGGACAACAACGAAGACGACGGCGACGAAGAAGAAGAAGATGATGATGATGACGAACCGTTAGCTTTGCCAGCCTAGAGCGACGCACCGCGAGGACAAAGACGATCATGATGATGAAGAAGAAACGGGATCAGAAACGGAAGCACCGGTAGATACGCTGGGCTGCTCGCGCATACGCCACAGATGACGATGAGCATCCTTTTGTACATGGTCATGATGATGCATCGTCGGCTTTGCCGGACCCAGATCGATACTCAGAAAAACGAATCCTGGACTACCTGTACCAGTAAATCTTTTTTGTTCTTGTTTGTTGTGCTGCAGGCATTCGAAAACGAAATGCAACCTCTAGAATAGAGGAAGGCCGCGGAACGGCTTGTGTTGTGATTGCGAGCTGGAGGGAAAGCTGTCTCAGTTGCACAATGCTGTGGTTCAACGGTCAGCAGGTGGATGCATCGCCTTTCTCGTCGTCCATGAGCTGAAGATCGGGCAACGAAAACAGCGCTCATGAACCGCTATCGTCGCGACTGCTCTCTCGTCGGTGCATGCCACTCCATACGTTCTCCAAGCACTACGTTCAGAGATATCACAGGGTGTTACGTTTCCATACAGCCGATACGAAGGGTCAAGAAAGAGATGCGGAGAGGCGAAGAAAGGAAACGGAATCCAGTGGAGAGCGTCACGCGCTGATGAACGCACTCCATTGATTTCGAGCTGCGACGTGAACGCCTAGAACAGGAGCTAAAGGTGTTCGTCGCACATGAAGAGCATTCGTTCATTCGAAAGATACGGTAGATCTGCATTTGGGCACTCAAACTGCAACAGACCGCTGTTCGTCAAGAACAGTCAAGCGAGCTTTCCGGCAAGATTCGTCCTAGCGACGATTTCATTGTGTGATCATCTTCAGATCGGTAGACGAGCCGGGTGCTTCGGCACCCTATCCATCGTCGAAGCCATTCACTGCTTCCACCTTTCATGCTCTACTGGTCTGCTCCAAGATAAAGTCGCTCTCCATCAGGCGAAAGCGGCCAAGTAGTACGCATACGAGATTGGCATTCAGTCGATCTTGGTGCTATCCCATGCTCCGTCATCCGATCCAGTCGAAGGCGTCTCATCAGTTGTAAAAAGTCATTTTCACACGCACTGACTGCTTCAAGAGTCATCCTCTTTCGTGACACCTTTCTTGAAAAAAGTCGTTCTCTATTTGCACCAGCCCTGACCCGTTGTGTCGCTGCTCAGCTCGTGCACAAGCGGTAGTTGAGCGGCGCACTTGTAATCGTTAGCGTGCTTGCAGCGGATAATGTGTTCAAGAGGTGCACGAGGCGTGGAAGATACAGATATAGATTAGGCGACGATTGGTCCAAGTGAGCCCAGGTGCGTCTGTGTTCCAAGTAAGAAGCGGATATGGAGTGTTGCGACCTCATCAATCCCATTTTGCGAAGCGAAAAAGAAAGCGAAAAACGAGCTGATAACTACGAACAAGAATACAGGATTCGGAAATCGTAGTGTGGATCATTGGAGCAGCTCGTTCAAGCTTTGTTGCTCACCACGAGAGCACGGAAAAATGCTACGGAGCCGATAGAAACGGATGGATTGTCTCACTTTGAGCACTCTGTGATTTCTGAGAAGTCCAACGAGACGCTCAGTCGACCGCTCATGGCAGCTGACATGCAGATCTTTGTGATGAGCGTAGACCCCGGTCTACGGAACATCATCTCTTTTGCCGTACCTATAAATGAAGAGTGCGAATCCAAAAACCGGACTAGAAAGCAGATGAAGCTGCTCAAATTTATGGGTCATGGTATTATCGAGAGTAGCGAACTGCGCACGACAGCAGACATTCCAACAAGTGGAATGACGACATCAGAACCCATAACGAGACGCTGGGCACCACGTCGAGCAGAACAGAATACTTTCTAGGCTCTACGCAGATAGTATGTGACTGTCGAGGTGGCTACTGCGAGGATCCTCGGCGGGAGGGCCCGAGACAGCGCTGGGACAGCCGACGTTTTCCGGTCTACGACGGCAAGAAGCGTGCATCGGCCAACTTATTCACTCAGTTGGAAAAGCACAATACCCACGAGTCGCGTCGTCTACTGGTATCCTACGGCGCTGAACGTGCCGTAGACGCACAGGCTGCGCTCGTGCTCTCTCCACGAGAGCTTACCTCGAATGAAGGAGTTGCTTCTCTGTGGTTCCCGTCGACGCCTTTGGAACGAAATAACCCATCTCGAGCACGAGTGCACGGCGATGCTTGTGGAAAAAAAAGCGTGAAACGGAGACAGATGTCCAAAATGGTGAAGAGGGCGTCGACGGATCGTCGGATGTCGAGGCATTGGACAAGATCGGCTTGTCATCGTTGCATTTCTGTAGCAGCAACGTCAGCAAGCACTTTCTGCCGAGAGACTTGAACCCACTGATCAAGAGACGGGTACATGTCGTGCTTCTGGAGCATCCAGCGGCTCACTGGCGAGCAAGACTTTCAGGTAGTCGTTTATGATTCAGTTTAGGTATCGTACTGAACCACGGATGACTTTCGATGCGAAAATCAGTGCCCAGAAGAGCGCGCATTGGATTCCCGTCAAGATCAAGGCATTGGTATAGTCCGCAATCCGCACAAGCTCGACTACAGCCTATAAACCGAGAACGAGTCTCCTGAGTAGTGCGTGAACAATAAAAGTCTTCCATTATTCAATATTACAGAGTACACACACACACACAGAAGGGCACGGTGATGCGAAGAGGTGTACGCATCCGATGGCGTGCTGCTTGGGGTGTACTATACTTTGCAAGCGCGCCCCAGTCTTCCGTGGTCATGGATCGGGGCTCATTGCACTTGGAGGATGGCAGACTAGTCCGCTGGAAACTGGGTTCCAACGGTGGCATCTGACCGACGACCAACACGCTCCAAATGGAACACGAACTCCAGTATTGCTCAGTTGTAGTAGCATCATGTGCGCTTGTGATGCGCTGCTACGAAACCGTCTTGTTGTTGAGGAGCCCGATTTCGTGCATTCCAATGACACCGTCCACAAAACATTCGTCGCGCATATCGAAACAGATTCCAGTCGTGTGAGAACCTTGGCCCGTCGGAACTAGCCGGCAACAACACATTCTTATAAAGACGGTGCTCTCGTTCATGTGCGCGGGATACGCGCCAGCAGCGAGCATCTCCTTCAGCCGTCGCTTGATCGGTACGACTGCTCCGCTGCTCGTCGCTGCCGAGCACGCCTTTCTCGCAAGCGTGAAGCGCAGCTCCGAGTTGCGCTGGATGCCCATCTGCAGCCGAGGCATTATGCCTGGCACACCCCTCTGCATGCGCTGTCGATCTGCATCCTATCGTTCTATTGCATACGATAGGGTTGATGAGACGGATTCCCCTCTTCGACCATGCTCCGGTTGCTTCACCGACACAGGTTGCTCTTTGGCTTTCGAGTTTGCCTCCGGCGATGCTGGTGCTTGTGGCACAGTGCGAGCACGTTGGCGATCGTGCAGGTCCTGAGCCATCTGGTCGGCAAGTTCAGCTGCATTTGCTCCTAGAGTGCCGTGCTGGTTCCCCAGCCGCCGCTGCACCAAACGCTTTGCATGGTACGCAAATGACGTTCGATCCTCCTTAAAGTTCCGCGCAAGCGCCAGAAGTGCCTTATCGCCGTCGGCCGCCAAGTCTACAAGCCGATCATACTCGGCGCTGCTCAGGGCGCTGCCACCGCCAACGCTGTACAGAATGTGCACGAGCTGTATCGCCAGATCCTGCATTTCAGCCTCTGTTCGAGGCGTCGTGACTGAGCTACCGCTCGTCTCAGGGGCAGCGCTCTTGACGCGACCTGGGACCTGGCTTGAGCGAGGTATCAGGGGCGGCGCGGACTCGAGCTTGACGCCTCTGCGCGGTATAACAGCCTCTTGAGGCGAAACCAGCGACCAAAAGAGCCAGCTCGCATCCGGGAGCGCTCGTACATCGGCGTTCGTCCGTACGGGCTCGGTGAATATAGGAGCATAAAACACGGATATCTGTTTGATGTCGTCACCACGCAAGACAACGGTGGGAAACGGGGGCGGCTGCGCTTGCGCTATTCGCTGCCTCAGCGAAGTTACGGTCATGGAGTAGAGTTTAATGGTCGCCAAGTCACCATCAGGGTACTCGATGCAGCGCAGCGGCTTCCCGAAAATATAGGACTTGATGACGTTGAACACTATCGAAGAACCTCCGAGCAGCTTGAACGTGGCGTCAGCTTTGCCTAGTACTGCCGGAATGAGCAGTGGGGCCGGCGCCATGCGCCAGCGGCGGCCAGTGCGCTGCACTTACAGCGTCCCAGTACGGTTGCGTGACCCACCAATGATGAGGGCGCTGTGCTCTTGCCACACGACTGTGCTGCACCCGGAGTCGCGGTACGGAGTTGGAAAAGTTGCGGCACCCGACAATGCCAGACGACTCGAATTGTTCGAAAGCGTCATGGCGATATTATGGTACATACATGAACATTACGCCCTCGCCTGCAATCCGCACCGCCTCCTTAGGTTGCGGATCCCATGCTCCCGCTACTGGCGGTGGAGATTCTCTGTGCGCTCGTCGCGTTCTAGGAGCATGCCTCACAATGCAGAGGCACCACATTGCATCGAAGACACCTCGTGATAAGTCGTTGATGCGTAAAGGCTCGATGAGGCGCACACTTTTCGATTATGCGCTGCGGAATCGTGCCAGCTTTCCAGAACGGATGCCACGAAAAGCGCGAATGAGGTGCTTTGCTCTGCAGCTCGCAGTTGGTGGTACGTAGATCTCTGGGCTATTGCCATGGATGTGCATTCGTCTGCACACGCTGCCTCGAGGTCAAAACGATGCAGCTTCGGATCAGCATAGATGGCTCGTATGTTGTGCTCCGGGCAAGTGCCTGCCGGTTTCGGCTTCTGCCGGTGCCGTGACGCAGTCGTCGTGCGGGAACACGGGCATACACTGGGAATCCCGTTCGCAGTGTCGACTGCGACGTCGCTGTCGCCGCGCACAGGATCCGCTTCGGTGGCGCGGGACGCTACTCCCCGGAAGCGCGTGTCATACAGGCTTCGGCTCTGACCCAGATCAAGGCCAAAGGTTGCTCGCAACTTTTTCAGCAAGTCCGCTGGGCGTATCATCATCGTCGTATGGTTACCAGAAAGCAGTTGCTTTCGTCTTGCGTTCAGGAAACGGCGACGATGCCGAGCCCTGATATGTAGCCGATTCGAGAAGGCTCGGCAGTCCCGTACTTTGCATTCCGAGCAAAGCTGTTATCGAAGTGCTGCTAGTCGTCATCAGGACGTCTGAAGAGGCTCTAAACGAAGCAATGAATAGATAATCTTTTGTAAGGATGAATCTTAGACACGGGTCGCGCGATACAAGAGAGAGCGCAGCTCCACTGCAAGCGTGCGAGCCTGGTGCCCACAGCCAGACTGCTGTTCGGTTGGAGCTACCCGGCGGCGGGTTTTGCTACCGTACGCGTCGTGGAATACCGACTCTTCTACACCCGAGTCAGAATTAATAGAGGGCGTCCTCCACCACTGGCATACGCATACGAGTTTGCATGTCTTTCCATGGTCATCAGAACTAGACTTTGCAGGATTTTTCTGCAGCTGCTTCCGTTCCGTTTCTATAGTATCCGGTTTCACATATGCCGGTCTCTGCCTCGCCTCGAGTTTCAGTGCCAGCACTCGGAGGGCGTTGGTGCCAGCGCTCAAGTCCGAATTATGCCGATTCCGGTATTTCCGAAGCATTTCATGCACGGGTGGAGATTGCGATGCTCACCTTCTTCGAAGTCAGCGTCGATGAACTCGTCGAAGCGTTGCCATTTGACTATAGTCAGTTGTTCCCGGATGTTCGTGACCACTTCTCCGCCGAGCGCCGCCTTGGAGCGCGTAAACGCATGCTTCATCACTGCGTATATGGTTCTTGACAGGTTTAGAATGCCCGCCTCGATAAGCACTCCCGTTTTCGCACCACGAGCGGTCCGCGACGCTCATGGGCATTTCCTGGGCAATGCGTCCTGTGCAGACGCTGGCCGCTGCACGCCCAGGTGCACGCTACGCATTTCGATAGAGAATCCGCGCAACGAAATGAAGTACGCGGTATACTAAAGTAAAGGAAGGAGAACCCAGGCCCGAGATCAAGTCGAGAAATTTTGATGCTTCTAAACCTCTTTTGTGGAAGCAGTGTCGTACGCACCACTTGACGCTATCGCTGTGATGATTCAGGTCTAAATTGAAGACACTTTTGCATGCAAACAGAAGAGGCGGCTTCCTCTAGCAACGTATCTTTCGAACGGAATTGTACTGGTTTCCAATGTTGTTTCATAGATGGCCACTAACAGATGAGGATTCGTCATTCGAACGGAATCCATTAGTTTACTTTAGCCTCTCAGTGAGCTTTCGGCAGGAGCTTCTGAAGAAGGCGTCAAGGGACGACATCGGGCGTTTTCCATATTTAATCTACAGTCAGTGAAACTGCAAATATCCCAGGCCCATGGACGGTAAATGAATATGCACTCACAGACGCCCCGCCAGCCGTTTTCAACCGGTCGACTGCTATCGGCTCTAGTTTCTCCATTTACACCTCGACTCTTAGAGGCTACCCCGCAAACCTCGCTTGCGTCAGCTCCTCGGGTCTCTTGTCTTCAGCGCAGCACATAGTCTGCTATTGATAGAAGCGTTGAATTCTCGGTCTACGAACTACATGCGTGCATTGCCTCTGGTTGAACTCACAATTGCAAGAATTCGTCGAAATCATGCCCTCCGTGCCTCTACAGCATGGTCGTCTTCATGTCGGGCATACACCTTTTCTCCTCCATCCCCCTCTTCTTTTTCTTCGTCACTTACTTTTCTCTGCTCAATCGTCGGCGCCAAGATGATTCGTTTCGCTTTTTTCCGGGAGCCGGCAATAGCGGGCCTCTTAGACCTCGCTTGCATCTCCAGACCTTTCTGTCGGATTTTGTATTTCTTCAACTGAACGTAATTCTCTATGCCTTTAGGTGAGGAAGTTAACGAAGGTAGAAGCACTTGCACCAGAAGACGGCGTGTGCCCGGTGTCACCGTACTGAAACCTTCCCTTATTCGCCACAAATGCAGTCATAAAGTTTAACGATAGAAAGCTCTCCTTCGATGGGGTTCAACCAAGGAGTGCGCGGAGGAATGAGAACCAAATCTATCCCCGACAGAATCGGTAAAAGCTCGGGCGCAAGGAGAATGGTGAAAAGCCACGGTGTTCAACAGAAGGGCATCACCAAACGTCATGGGAAAAGTCTTCAATGATTCGACAAGGTGGTTGGTGCTATTGGATAAGCCTTCTCTACGAGCGAAACTGAGGCCACCAAATGAATCCCCTGCGGCTAGAAGAGATGATATCCTTGTTCTCCTCGGGTTTGATCATATGTAAAACAGGCGCGCTCTCCGCGAGTACCCATATACGTTGTGATTGTTCCGTCCGAATGACGTCTCATCGACTGAAAAAACCAACCGAGGAACCTGTGCTTCATACTGATCGCTGAATTTCAGGAACGTTGCAGGTGCGACTTCGATGGAGGATGGCCGTGAATGAACTAGGCTTTTTTGTTCTACTGTATCCCAATTTTTTCAGGACCATATGATCAATCTTGTGAGAATTAGAGACGCCGATAGCGCCTTCTATCGTCGCTTTTGCTTTCCCTAGAAGATGATCTACTGGTTATTCTCTACCATTGACCGCAAATACGCTTCAAGAATACCAGTTTTTGTAATGGGGCACATGGACCTTACTCTTTCAGTGCTCCTCAATTAGCTGAGTACTGTGGTATGAATGACATGAAGGAGGAATGCAGTCCTCCTTGCACTGTTCAGTAAAGGATACATACCCTAGAAGTAACTCGTCTACGATCTATCGGGTAGATTGGATCGTGATGTCGATCTCCTGTTATAAACTGCGAAAAAACATTCGATGACTCGCAGCGGAGATGAAAAAATGAGTTGAAAACCTATAATCTGACATGGGTGTAGAGGCCCGCGTACCGGTCCAGTGGCCTAGCATCCTCTGGCAAGAAAGTGTCGGCTGGCAGATCGCGCGTCTTTGCTGCTTCCGCTCCAGCAGAGCTGATCACGCGCTTCGCAATGCAGCACTGCTGATCGATTTCCCTAAAGACGCGTTCATGACTATTGCAACACCATACGTCTCATCGATGTCGCTAGAGATGCATCATAACGAATGCGATGCGGTACCGCTGATCGATGTCGCGTAAGATAAATCATACCAATTGCAACATTATACTAATGGACATTGTCTCTAGAGTCACTTCAAGCCTATTGCAACTCGATATTGCTGATCGATGCCATTCGCAGAGCACCCTGCGTGCTTCGAAGCGGCAGGCCTCTCTGGACCGGAAAGCGCGACCCGCTGTGCGAACAGCGCCCCGATCGATGTTCCCACATATCCCTTACTTGTATACCCCTGGGCACCAAGCTTCAATGCCTCCGAGGATCGCAAGACCCGGGCTGATCATACCTGGGAGCGTCTTCTATGACGCTGCGTTCGCTACCCGTTGCGAAGCTCGCGTTGTCGTGCGCTATAGCGCGATCGGATCGACGTCTGGATCCCACGAGCAGCAGCGCAATGCAAATTCATGGTACATATCTGAATATAATGAGTCAATATATCCAACCATCGTATGCTGCACACCGCAGCCACGTGCATCTGCGCCAGTGGCTGCCAAAGGACGCAGGGAGCGCGTGCCTCCAGACTTGCCAATACGTGTGCTTCGTTCACTGTATGAGTGTGGCATCTGCCGTCACACTTCGGGTGGCTTTTCAAGCCGAAGGGACCGATGTGGTTTGCTCTTGCGCTATGGGCTCGCCGAATTGTCGTCTACTATGTCGCCCTCCGGGTTTATGTTGACGTTCGATGGACACGGAGGCGGGCTCGAGCTTTTGGCGAGGACGACGCGCGGTACGCGCTCCTCTGGTCGCGTTGCCATCGACGATGTGCTCGCCGTCTACTGCGCAGCATGTTGCGACTGCGAGGTCTTTGGCTTAAAGCTGGTCAATACGTCAGCACTCGTGCAGACGTCGTGCCTGTCGAGTACGTGGAAGAGCTCATGCAACTACAGGACGCCGTGCCTGCAGAGGCGGGAGATCGCGTGCGGGCTCGACTTGAGCGCGAGCTCGCTAGGGCACCTTTCCAACGTGGTCTTCTCGACGTGTTTGCGAATATAGACTTGGAGGAGCCGTTGGGATGTGCGAGCATTGCCCAGGTGCACCGTGCTCGGCTGCGCGGTTCGAACGCCCAGGTGGTCGTCAAACTTCGACACCGCGGCGTGAAGCGCGTTGTCGAACAGGATCTAGAAAACCTGCGCATCATTTTCGATTGGATTGCATACTACGAACCAGACTTTGATTGGCGAGAGCTCGTTCGAGAGTGGTCATCACGCGTACGCGAAGAGCTCGACTTTCGTCTGGAGGCCACGAACCTGCAGCGCACTCGGAACTCGCTCGCCCAAGCCGGCATGCTCTACACTGAGGTGCTTATGCCCCAGGTCTTCCCAGACCTGGTCAGTGAACGACTGCTCGTGATGGAGTACATGGAAGGCGTGCGCATCACGGCGTTCGGACCAGACGGCATTGCCCGGAACGCTGACGGCAGCGTTCGCCTCCGGTTAGAGCCTGCAAGCCTGGAGCTGGTAATGCAGCGCATTAGCCGTGCTTTTGCACACCAGATGCTTGTGGACGGCGTTTTCAACGGAGATCCTCACGGTGGGAATATTCTGGTCTGTGCATACCAGCCGGGGGTATATCTCCCCGTCCTGCTCGACTTCGGACTCGTCATCCGAATGGAGGAGCGCATGCGCCAAGGCCTCGCGCGGATGATGCTAGCCGCCTCCGACGGGGACACGTTCCTGCTCATACGGTCGTTTGCGGAGATGGGTATTCGTTTCCCTGGCATCGAAAGTTCGAAAGATGTACCCAAAGGGTCAACGCAACACGATTCTACGGCGGTAACGTTGGACGGCGATCCCGGTCGGAGCATGGAGGTTGTGCAGTTTCTTTTTCGAAGCACAGCGCCCATTGAAGAGGCCAAGCGCGAGCAGGAAGCGTTTTACAGAAAGCGCTCTCAGCCACGCGATGCGTCCCTGCCGGGTCGGAACGATCCCGAGGCTGCCCCCAAAAAAGCGGTTGCATCAAAACCAAAAGATTTTCCCAGCACTACCATCCCCGGATCGATTATGTTCATGATGCGCGTCGTGGGACTCTTACGGGGTCTAGCTTCCACGCTAGGCGTGCGGCACGCCTTTCTTCCAGTCTTTCGGGAATATGCGCTGCGGTCGCTGCCTCCAGCGCCGGATACGTGGATTTCTCGGTCACCAGCACGGTCCCTGTCGGACAAGGTGCTCGCATTGTGTCATTCGCTCAAGGATCGCGTCGTGGGCATACAAGTGGCGGTCTATCATAAACACCGCTTACTCGTGGACGTCGCCTACGGCCGAGTCGACCCATACTCCTGGAACCGGGACGGTAGCAATATCGTAACACCAAAAACGCTATTTTCTTCGTTTTCAACCACCAAGGGAATCACCGCAATGCTGGTTGCGCGTGCGCTGCACCGAGTTCAAACTGCAGCAGCGTCAACATCAACAACAAGAGCAGTGTGTTACGACGAAGGCTCGCTTGCGCGCTGGCGGCAGGGTTATCACACACCGGTGCATACGATCTGGCCAGAGTTTGGCACGAGTACCTGGAAACGCGCCTGTACCATCGGGCACATCATGAGTCATCGGTCGGGGCTGCAACACGCGTTACCTGCCTCTTTCAGTATGTGCAACGCCTTGAACTGGGACCTAATGGTCTCTGAGATCGCTCAGGTAGAACCTGTTTTCGAGCCCGGCACTCGGGTTGCCTACCAGTATCTCTCGTTCAGCTGGCTTGCTGGCGGTATCCTCGAGCGTTGTCCGACCTTGGATGCGCAGCGTCCGTACGCTCGGGTAGCGGAGCATTTGGCGCAACTGAAAGAGGCTTTTGGAATCGAACCCGATGAAGCATATATCGGACTTGAGATACAGCAGGTCGGTGGCAGCGACGACGGTACATTCGATAAGCACGGCGCTGTAGTTTGTGATACTCAGGGCATACCGAATGGCATCAAGGAGCACATGTCGGGGAATCCGCCGGTATCACGCGACCGCCTCGCAGTCTTGAACAAGTTCGGTGCCGGTCTCACCAGTGACGCGCTCCTTGGTGGTGATGGTGCTGCGACTGCGCAGGCGGAAGCCGCGGCACCAGCGGGTGAGCGCGCTTTTCCCGCTCCTGTGGATGCTGTTGCAACTTCTACGGATCCAGCCGGTTTGGAAACGGGCGAGCGACCCGCCTCGAGCACAGTCGAACGAGCCCATCAATCTACCTTGTCCGTGGTGAGCGCAGCGAGTTCGGATCTGCTCAATAGCGGTCTGGATGCCATTGGGACGCTCATGGAAGCCAACGATAATCCCCTGGAAAAACAACAACTTAGCCAGTTGCGAGAGCGAATCCAGCGAGAGAAGTTGTTCTGGGTACTCGATCCCTGCTTCTTCAATCATTTGTTGGTACGCAAAGCTTGTCTTCCTGCAGCGAATGGTCACTTCACAGCTCGGGCTTTAGCGCGCTTCTACGATAAGGCAATGCAACAGCCGTGGTGGCGAATGGCAACCGAGGCCGTTCCCGACAGTGACTGGACTCTGGGCGGATTGCTTCGCTTTGCGGACGGTCTTATTATAGGCCATGGTGGTATTGGGGGCTCCTTTGCGCTGGCGATCCCAAAGGCCCAGCTCACCATTGCTATCACTGTCAACCGTCTGGAGCTCAGTCGGAATGGTCCATCTGTGGCCGAACATGTTCTGGAGTTGGTTGCTAAGGATCTTCACATCAAGCGCTTTGCTCCAAAGAGACTTTTTCGGAGGCGCTGAACAAGTCATCAATTCGTTGCTCTTGTTTCATGGCGCCAGAAGAACACACAGAGCCGCTACTAGGGTGATGGACGTGTTGAATCAGTCATCACTTGGCTGCGCTTGTTCCGAGGCACCTGAGAAACACACAGAGACACTAGAAGTGTACCTGGCGCCTTGTTGTTGACCGCCGCGTGTACCAGCCGCACTGCAACTAAGACGCGCGATGCATTCCATTCCGTGGTAGTCGTCGTATCCGGCCAATGTATATAAGCTTCGAATGAACCCAGAGAGCGCCAATGACCTCCCCAGTGCAACTGGTTTCGGACTCGGGATACAAACTCGTGTCCAGGCGCTGCGCGTTTAGTTTACAGCGGTTGGCATCGAGCGAAGACGCCGATAAGCGCAGCTTTGCCAGCGGAACATGTACGTATTCGCCGACTCCCCTAAGAAAGTTCATTAGGTTTCGGACCTCGCTTGCTTTAAAGTCCAAATTGATTCATGCGGAAAACACCGATGCTGACAATCGGAAAGCAGCGTTCAGTATCGATAAGCACCGCTCCAGAGTGTGCACGTGTGTACGGTTACTGCTGGTGCTCAAGTGCGTTTCATCGCTTACCGAGCTCGTTCGTAGTTCAACGTAAGCGGCATCGTACGTATCCGAAAACAGGCATCATGCCTCGTTTCGAATACGTTCGGTGGTTGGTAAGGCTCTGATGCAATCACTACAGCTGCTGTGTTCTATTGCGGTTATGCTTCGTTGGGTGCCAAAGCATACTTCGCGAGTGGAACTGCGCACCTGGGCTACCCCAGCAACGAGTACAGCAGCGTGTCAAGCGTCGTGTTTCCGGCCTGCATGCCGCATGAATGAAAACAACGTTACCTCAAGCAACCAGATAGCTTGCTTCCCAAGCGGGGTCGCCACTAGCACCTTCGGGACAAGCGAATGGCAGCGCTGGGGTCACCGCACGCATACGAGCCCAGCAGCAACGAAATCTTGCGTCAGTGTGGACGAGTGAGCGCCACGCAGCACTGGACTTGGAACCTAAGCAAGTGCATCCGTTGCCCCTCTGTTCGTCCGTCGTCGAGCACACTTCTGCGCCGACACAGTGCACTGCGCATAGGGCGTCAGCGCTTTTTCGGAAACGTTTGCAGCAGTGAAGCTCTTCTAGGATCACTAAGCACGTCTCTAATTGGCTTCGGAACGCTTCAGGTCTCGAGCACAGTTCCGCATAAACGCGGTGCACAGCTCACAGGGAGACAACGCCTTATTGCAGTTATTGTTAGTGGTAAAATACCTTCCCGTGCTCGTTTACGCATACAAGTCGATCAGTCCAGGGAAGCTATCGTCAATGAGCGCTGCTTTGCAGGAGCGCTTCCCGTCCAAGGCCCGCGGTCATGAACAAGCAGGACAGCGTACGGGCGTTACAGCGACAAAACTACGGTACGCTGCGTTTGCAGTCGAGAACTCGAGCGTGTTTTCGCATGCCTACGCCCTTCAGAGACGCTACACTGTTGAAACTGGTGGACGCGGGCCTGCTTAGACTAGAAGGTCATATTCATGCAAGATGAATGCGGACCAAGTTGCTGCACTCGCTCGTGCTGTCGCGGAAACAACCTGGCAAGGTACGCTTCAGTATATAGTTGCCAGTACCGCGTTGAGGCAAGAGCCTCTGAGCAAACCGCAACTTCAGTGGACATCAAGTTTGCGGAGGGCGCTGCATTTGGCCAAAACAGCAAATTATGGTGCCCCGACCAGCAACCAGGAGTCTGCAGTGCTGAAAGCACCTGCTGAGGCTGCGACTGTGGTACAAAGCGACGCAGCAGTCGCCGGTCAAACTACAGTCCTTGCAGCGTTTACAGGGGCCGCATGGTACCTCCAAGGTGCACCCGCACCCAAAATAAGTCTAGAGTGGAATGATGAGGTCTCCGCGGACGACCTATTGGACCCGTGGGGGCTCGTGCTTCCCATGTGCTGCTGGACGTTACCGGAGCAGTCAACGTCAATAGCAGCGACAGCGCTCGCGTTCGAAACTAACACGCACCCAGGGATATCTTCACAGAGTATCGAGCCAGCATGGAATACTGCCGATACACTGGATATGTTTCCAGCAGTCTGGGATCCGCAGTACTACGTGCGTGGTCGCGGTGACGGCATCAGGCGTTTCGCGAGACCAAAGCAACTGCAACCTCCAGAGCAAATGCGGCCGGTTGTGTCTTTATCCGGGCAAGTAGATGACCAGCTGCCGAGCAGGCCGGACGCTTCAGACGAACGCAACGATTCGGACTGGTGGAACATATGTGTAGAGCGTATCCAGAAGTGGAATCCGCCTCTCTGGATGCCAGCAACACAGCCACCTAGCCAGCTCAATTGGGTACCTCGGAGACAGACCAAGCAGAACCTTCTTGATCGAATACATCTTGATGAAGCATACCTGCAGTCTTTGGAGCAGCGACGAGCACGCGAGTCGATCAGTAACCCCAATGGAGGAAGTGCCCTTGCCTACATCGCCGGCGATGCGGATGAACTCGGTGGACTCGCCTTCACAGGTCGAGTCATGGAGAGAAGCCGGCAACCCGGCTTTTCCTGGGCACAAGCCTTCGAACCTGAGCAAGGCGATGAGATCCTTTTCGGTATTCGACTCGAGCAACTAGAGGAAGAACCTGAGGAATCGACGGCTGCTAGAACGCCTCGGATTGCTACGGCAAGGACGCTGGAAACTGCAACTGATCCACCGCGTGCGGTTCCTTCTCTGCCCGCGCTTGATCGACTGGATGCACGTCTGGCCTCAGTCGAGCGCTCACTGGAAGAGCTTCTCCGACCCGAACAACAGCAAAGCGACCTCGGCATTGGTGCATCAACTAATATGCCAAATGTATCAGCAGTAGCAGCAGCAGGAGGAGGAGGAAAGCCAGCCCGGCGCTCTGTCTATGCGCTGGTCGACGAGTCGGATCCAGTGGACTTTGCGCAACGCGTCCCAAAGCCAGCACTCGAGTTTCCCTTTGAACTAGATCGCTTCCAGAAGCAGGCCATTCTGCACATTGAGCGCGGAGAGAGCGTCTTTGTCGCAGCTCACACCTCTGCAGGGAAGACAGTGGTTGCTGAATACGCGATTGCGCTGGCTCGCGCTCATGCAACCAAGGCAATTTACACGAGTCCCATCAAGACGCTCAGCAATCAAAAGTTTCGGGATTTTAGTGATCGTTTTGGTTCGGAGTCAATTGGTTTGATCACGGGCGATGTCTGCATCCAGCCAACGGCTCCTTGTCTAATCATGACAACAGAGATTCTGCGCTCGATGCTCTACCGGGGTGCCGACCTCATTCGGGACGTCGAGTGGGTCATCTTCGATGAAGTCCACTACGTGAACGATGAAGAGCGTGGTGTCGTCTGGGAGGAAGTCATCATTCTGCTGCCGGAACACGTCAACATCATCATGCTTTCGGCAACGGTGCCGAACGCGCAAGAATTTGCCGACTGGGTTGGACGCTGCAAACAGAGACCTGTGTATGTCATCACGACGAGCCACCGACCAGTGCCGCTTCAGCATTATATCTACGCGAAGAACGATCTCATTCTCGTGAAAAACGCCCGAGGGGATTTTCTCTCACAGGGCTACAAGGCCGCTCAGGATGTGGAGCGGGAACTCGTCGCCAAGCGCGGAGCGAAAGCGCACCTGGCACCTGCTGGGATACTAGGACGCCCAGCCTGGGGTACATTGGTGCAGTTCCTGCGCAAACGAGAGCTTCTACCGGCAGTAGTTTTCTGTTTCTCTCGCAAGAGATGTGAAGAGGCAGCGGACAGCCTTGGTACATTGAATCTACACCAGCAGAACCCGGGCGAAGCGCATCGGATCCACGTTGTGGTCGAGTCGGCACTCTCGCGCTTGCATGCGGCGGATCGGCGTGTTCCACAGATTCAAAGAGTTCGTGACCTCCTGCACCGAGGCATCGGCATCCACCATGCCGGACTGCTGCCCATCGTGAAAGAGATGACGGAAATTTTATTTCAACGGGGCCTCGTGCGGGTCCTCTTCGCCACCGAGACGTTCGCCATGGGTGTGAATATGCCCGCACGCACCGTCGTCTTCAGCGGCATTCGCAAACACGATGGAAGGCAGTATCGACTGCTGAGTCCTGGTGAATATACCCAGATGAGCGGGCGAGCCGGTCGCCGGGGCCTCGACGCCTATGGCATCGTGATCCTCTTCTTCTCCGTAGGCGAACTCCCGACTGAGCTAGACCTGAAACGCACTATGACAGGAGTGCCACCCCGGCTTTCAAGCCAGTTCCGCCTCTCCTACAACATGATACTGAACTTGATTCGAACGGAGCGCGTGCAGGTCGAAGAGGTGATCCGCAGGAGCTTCACTGAAGCGGAGTCTTTTGGCGCGGAACGCCGCATCCAGCGCCTGCTGGTGCACGGACGCGCGAACCTCGCACGCATAGATTCGGAACTAGCGACATTTGGGGATCAATTTTCACAATACTATACCTATGTGAATCAAGTTGTACAGCGTGCCAGCGCTGTTCATGAGCAGCTATTCTCCGTGGGTCCGCATGGCTACGCCAGCATCACTGCGGTCCCTGGTCGAATGCTGTTGCTGCGTCGTACCGATGGTGGCATTGCTTTGGGGATCGTTGTCGGTGCAGCAGCGGAGAAGCGGTATCGGGCATCCGCGCAACATCTACTGGAGGAAATCCGGCGATTGGTGGTGCCAGTTCTGGTACTCCTGGGTGGCCCGGCGCTTCGCGACACCGTGTTTGCGCTATCCGAGGAGCCGTCTGCCCAGGTCGGAAATGCCGCTAACGACGCGGGTGCACGCTCGACGAGCGTGTTCACCGAGCCTGTGCGGCTTGCATATCAGCAGCGGTTGCACGGTCTGGAGTTTTGCATCGGAGATGCGGTCCCGAGCGAGATTCTCACAGTCTATCATCAGGTGCTGTCCATTCCGAACGAGAAAAATCTTGAGCGTTCGCTCTTCCCGCTGCGCGGTCGTCCAAACTTGGAGCTCGTGGCCACGCTGCTCGAGTCTTTGCGTTCCGTAGCGGAACGGTTCGGCGCAGCTGATGCAACATCGGAGTTTTTGGTGGGTATGCATCCACGGGAGCATTGCGGTATTCCAGATTTGGAGCTCGAAGCAAAATGGATTGAAAAAGAGCGTCTCCTTCGTGACCATATTCTGAACTCTGCGTGCTTGTGGGACGCCTATAATCGCAGCGTTCTTGCTACCGCGTTTGAACTTGCGGAACGGCGCCACCGTCTTGAGCAGAAGCTCGAGTATCTGCAGTATGCGAGCAGCTATCGCTCTCTGCAACTCCTACCGGACTATATGCAGCGTTTGGCCGTTCTCGAGCGACTTGGATACATAGAGCGCAGCGGTTCTGGAAACAACATGGACTACGACCCGGTGACGTTCTCGGATGCCGAGCGGCCGCCGTCCAACGGGCTCATGGTGACGCTCAAAGGGCGAGCCGCCTGCGATGTGGGCACCTGTGATTCTTTGCTTTTGGTGGAATCCATGTTTGAGGGGATCTTCAGTGACCTTGAACCCTGCAGTATTGCAGCACTAGCCTCCTGTCTGGTATTCCAGGAGAAACTAGATCCCAGCGAGTACATCTTGCCAGATCAGGCCGCCCGTTCCGAGTTAGATGGCCTGCAGCTGGATCCAACGGCGATGGAGACGCTGGCTGCCTCCCTGAACAAACTCAAGCGCGTTGCGTTAGCTCTCGGAACCGTCCAAGCAGAGTGCGGTCTTCCGGTGTCACCCAGCGAGTATCAGAGCATGACGGTGAACCCGGGTCTCTTGATTCCCGCGCTGCTTTGGGCTCAGGGCGCTCCATTTAAAGATATTTGCGTATGGACGCCGGTGCAAGAGGGAAGCATTGTTCGCACGATTGTGCGCTTGAGTGAGCTCCTTCGAGAGACCGCCGATGTTGCTCGCGTTATTGGTGACAGTCGGCTTCTGTCCAAGGTTGACACCGCCTCGCGCTCGATCAAGCGAGACATCATTTTCGCTGCCTCGTTGTACGTTGCGTGAGAAGCAGGCGTTCTCAAGATGCTGCGAACACGGCGAGTATTTGTGTGTATTTATGATGCTCCCTTAGTTCCTCTGGTCGAGGCTTGGATGCAAGCGCCCAGCTTGTGCCATCTTGGGAAGGGTGTCATGCTATTTGGCCGAGCATCTATGGATCTAGTTCCTTGATCGGAAACAGCTGCGTCTATGAGGTTGCACCTTATGCATTGTTGCTGCCGATGACTTGCGGTACGAATGTGCATCTTGTTGTGCTGGCGAGCAAGGCCCTTGTTGGTGCCTCGAGTCGATCGCTAATCGGCAGTCAATGGGAAAAGCTTCCAAGTAAGCCGGTTTGTCGGAGCATGGATCGATATTTTCTGCCGCGCGTGCACGCCCCGCTTTGATCCCTCGTAGCGGATTCGGATTGGAGTGCTCTGCGAAGCGCACAAGAAGCGCACTCCTTGAGCTGTTATGTTCCTCTGCGGAATTCCCACCGAGAGGCATGCCTGCGTCTTGGCTTCCCTGGATTCGAATCCAGGAGTGCAAAATCGAGTTTCTGAGGCAACCAGGCAGGCAGGCAGGCAGACCGATGGACAGACGAGATTGGCTCGTCAAATGCGTCTATAATGCGAGACCACATATTCAAGCATCGTTTAACGCGAGCTTTATATGCGTTCTCGTCCTGCCGAAGCGCTTCCGCGCGACCGATGTCCCAGCATCGGCGAGGCCGTGCTTGGTTTATGGGATCCTTGCATTGTGCTTCGAACGCGAATCTAATAGCGAACGGTTCCATTGCAAATCCATACAAAACAGGCGATTTCTGGGAAACGAAAGGCTGTTCCGTTGGCAGGACATGCAAGGCAGCAAGCTTTGTACACAACAGAACCCGAGGTATCCGTGAATTCGAAACGTTCTATGGACTCTGGGGGCGTACCGGTTATGGAATAGCCATCTGTGCGATGTGTCGATGCCGTTTGGATCCCAGGCTTTTACATACATCTCCACGCAGGTGGAGGAGGATCGCGAAGCATACACCCAGAGTTGTGTTTGCGAAGCGACCCATAAACGGTCCAATCGTGTGCTATCGTCTTCCTGTTTCGAACGCAGCAAATGCACCGCTGAGCGAAACTGCGCATTGAGCGTGTGGCTGGGTAAGCTTTCGGGCTAGTCCAGATATGGTCAGTGTATCGACGCCGTCAGCTGCCTTGCCATTGGCACGCGAACGAGCCGGCGACATTTTTTCCATGGCAGTAATGCCGCTGCTTTTGTGGATGTGCTCTTACAAAGCGATGCAGATAAGCGCCGAGCGAGCATGGCTCTGTTTCCGTTGTGCAGTTTTCGCTAGAAACTTGACCGCCAATGATACGAGCGGCACTACTCGAGCGCCACCGCGCTTCTTTTCCATAGACTTCGTTAGAGCCTGGGCGTGCTTCGATTCCGTTGTGTCGCTGCAATATTCGAGAATCGTTTGGCGGACCGAGGCCAATTGCAGTCGAGGACATGCAGCAGTGCCCGCCGACATGTCGCTTCTGCACTGCTCTCGATGAGCGCTTCCAAGGGCGACTACAGCAGCGCGATATGCGAATCGCAGTGAACGCTTCCCCGCAGGAGCTCAGTTGCAACTGGATGCATTCGACATACATAAAATATTGGTGAGAGGTACAATCTCAGTAAGATTTGCCCCATTCACTGTAACAAGCGCTGCCGCTGACGCACCGCTGCCAGCTCCACAGCGATTCAGGGTGCAGTTCGCTAGGACGGCACATGGACAAAACTCGGACACCCCACCGACAGCTATCACCACAGCGAATGGGTTGTTTGGATTTGACGAGACCGCGGCGGCAACACGCATGCATGTCTGTTGCAGCAGTGCACCTACCGTCGAACAGTTGAAGGAGCTTGTTACAGAGGGCGACCCTGATGGTACGCCTGACGGCAACGCAGAAGCCGCTGCTAACGATGTCGTTGAAGGCGAACCTGAAGGTATCCCTGAAAAGGATGCTGACAATGTTCTCGAAGGTAACACTGATGGTATTCCTGACGGCACTCGTGTCAGGGACGCTGACGGTATCCCTGGTACCATCGCTGCGAACGGAGAACTCGAAGGGGAAGCAGAAACTTGCGTTTCCAAAACATCTATATGTAGTAACTCATCTGCTTCGTCCATAGTCGCGTCGACGGCAAAGTTTCGCGGACACGCTCGCCACAAAAGCAGCCAGCATAACAGGTAAAGAAGCAGCGAGCGGACACGCACCGATAGAAACCCACGAGTCTGCGAACCAGAAACGCGCCACCATCTGGAATAGAAAAGCCTGGACAATGACATATCCTTTTTACACTGACCACAGGAAAGCCAGTCAGCAGAAAGCACACACTATCCGAGCACCAGTGCACCAGCTTCGCAGACGCGGTTCAAGAGAAAACAGCAATTTGAAATTTGGACGCGCCAGCAGCGGCATGCGAGCATCCCTACAGAATAGTGTCTGGCGATAACGATTAGGTCGCAGATTCTCTACTGCTCCATGGGACAGCACACGGTGTGTCGTATGTTGACCACGATGCTGCCGAGCTCTGTTGCTCAAAGACGAAAACCTTGTGACTTGATTCCCCTGGGAAAAGCGGCAATGACGAGGCTTAATTCTGGCGAGCGCTTCTCAGCTATGGATTGCTGACGGTTGCATGCACGACTCCAATACATACCATCACAGAGCACGAACTGAGGCAGTCAAGCACGCGCTTCGAAGTCCAGCACAGATTGTCTCCGATTCTCTTAGAGGACACCAGAGCATGGGCAGTGACGTTTATGCGCAGTCGACGCAGCAGGCGCGCATGGCGATACCGTGTACCATCTGCGCTTTACGTCGATGCTGTTCAGAGACATGGCGACTTGGGTCGTTTCTGCACGGCGACAACCGTAGAGGCACTTTCAGGGGTATAGCAGAAGTCCACAGCAGCTGTAGCTTTCCAAGTTTTCGCTGTGTCTAGTTGGTGTTCGTTTGGGAAACACTGGTATAGAGAGTGAAGCAATGCTCTGCCCGGACAGTCATGATGCTCGCCTGACTGATGGCCAGCGCTTCGCCTTCGCGTATCCACGGGGCGATGTCAGTCGGATCCGCCTATCTGACGCCACGAATAACAGCAACCTGTCCGAGCTGCGTTCGTATCGCGTTCAGCACGTCCAACGGACAATAGGTAGAACACCCGTACATGAATTTCGAGACACGCCCAGCGGTTACTAATGCGACAGTGCTGACCCTATGGAGCGGATGCACGACAGAGGCAACAGTGCCGGAACGTGTTACAGCACGAAGCGTCCGCGGCGATCTAGAGACCTATGCATGACAACAAAGCGACGAACGAAAGGCATGTATCATCCGGCTCACGGTGCCTCTGCCGATATCGCGATCTCACATAGTTGCTGCTCTAGACGCATCGTGCTCGCAATAACCGGCGTGATGGAATAAGCGCTGGCATCGAAGTTCGTTGGACATTGACAGTACAGCCCAATGCTTGATGCAACAGGCGATCAAGCGTCAAAGAGAAGAATTGGATACCAGATTTTTTTGGTTTTACAAAACGTTCACATCGACCGCGGATTCCATATCGCGAGATGGGTATTGGCTTTAGGAAGCATCCGTCAAACTGGACCCTACCTTCAAGTTCCACCATTGGTACTTTTTCTCTGATAGACTAGTCGTTTCGTACGTTTTATCGTGTGCCGGGTGCCCCTCTTGCTGCACACGCAATCGCGTCGAAACCGCTGGAGCAGATGCAGCGCGGAGACAGAGCGGCGTTGCCATGCCACTGAGGGCGTCGGCTCGAGGCGTTGTTCACCCGGTGTCGAGTCTGATCTCATCGTTGATATGTACTCAGCCAGTCTGCGTATGCAGACTTGCCTTTACTGCACGGCACATTGGAGATGCATGGCAGTCAGGATGAATCCTGGGGGCCGCCCTTCTCCTTCGCTCTCGTGCATGGAACGCGTTGTCGGTTCGCGACGCGGCATTAGCTTGGCATCCGCCAGTGCGCAGGTCTACAAAGCGCTCGTCTCGTGTGCTCATCTGGTTCACGACACTGAAATCCAGCCTATTCTGGGACGAGGAAGTTGCGCTACTCGAGGTCCTCTGGATCTGATTCGTGAGCGTTGCGCAAATTAGCCTCATTGTTGATGAGATTAGTGTGACACCGCTGTAGTTGTTCGTGTCTGTTGGAGGATCCATTTTGAGGATGGGTACCACCTCAGCAATCTTCCGTACATCTGGGATGTACGTTTCTTCAAACATGCGTTTGATGAGCTCCAGCAAGCGTTTGCCTAGGATTGTGTCACATTCATCTTGTATCGATGGGTCCCTGGCGTCTCATCTTCTGGTAGCACCAATTTGTGCCACTCCGTAAGGATACCGTCAGTGCCTGATGCTTTGCGGTTTCTTATGTTTAGCAGGGTCTCATCTAGTTCAGGCCAAAAGATTGTGTCGTCCTTTTCCGGTAGCGAGTCAAGTTGTCATAGTTTGGGTCTTGACAGTTTCCAGATTCGTCCGCACGCAGCTCTGTATAATGGTCTGTCCAGGCTCCATTCACTGAGGCACTTTCTGTCTCCAACTTTCCTTTCTAGTGGATTGGTTGGGTCCCCACGGACTGTACTGGTTGGCCAAGCCTCGTACGGATGTAGAGCCAACTCTCATCTTCGTTGGTGCTCTCGTGGAGAGATTTGCCCAGAGAGGCGCTTTTGCGGCTTCTATCCGTTCGCATGTCTTCTCTGGTAAGTTTTTTTCTTTTGATAGCTTCCTCGCGTTGCCCCTGTAGCGCCGGCAGGACTGCACTTACTTTCTTGCCTCCAGCTGTGGGTCAAATGGCGGTGTGGACGACGACCTTTTCGAGTTGGTAGCATTCACCAATCCGTCCTTTGGTACGTCATTTTAGGTACCGTGGTTTGCTACTGTTGCGTTCTGATGCAAGGAGTCCCAGTTCTCTGGCAATCAACTGATTCTCATCCACAAACTCGCGTCTCAAATTGATTGAGGGTTTGCTTGCACGTCTTTTAGGATCTATAGCGCTGTGAGCAGGGGTCTGGGTTTGATGGCAGTTTTCTGAGATCCTGCTGGGGTGCTATCGCCGGGGATCACTTGTGATGTGCTCGCGAGAGCCCCAGCCTATGGGCTCGTTTGGGAGTTCTTCTTTCAGTTCTTCTGTTTTTTTATTGGACTGCTTCTTCGGGCCCTTCCCTAGGCGGCTATCTCTCGTTACTGTTCTATTACGTGGATCATGAGGCCATTGTGTCTCTTCTTCCGTATCTCGTTCGGTATCTTTCTCTCCTGTAGAGTCCTCTACTTGCATCAGTTCTTCGTTACTGTACTGGTAGATCGATATCTCGTAGTTCAATTTCGAGGTTATCCCGCTAATATTCCATGATGCGAAACCTATCGAGTCGTAGCGCAAAAGGGGATAGGAATAGCGTCGGATACTCCAGAGATACGTCGTCGATTTAGTCGCATCCTCCAGAGGGTGTGTGAGCGCCCATGCCACCAGTGCCTCCTGGATTCCAGTCGTTCATTGAGAGCTTGGCTCAGCGCTAGCGTAGAATCATAAGTACATTAGTCAAGGTCAATTCGAATGCGACTGTTACCTTGCCAGGCGCGTAGAGCCAGCCTCAACCTCTGGGAATAGTCCAAGAAGCAATCTTTCAAGGCCTTTGTATCCACGCCCGAAACAAATAGGCGGGCAAGTCGCTTATTGCAACTTCGACCGCGACCATACTGCCAGCCGTCTTCTAAAGTATCCGCCGAGATTTTTTCCAAAGTTGACGTAGACACCGAGGTAGGAGGTATAACTGAGCCCGAGTTCGAGGTCGGTTTCGGGACTCGCGCCAAAGCCTTCGGAAACGTTTCGGGACAGGTGGATGACTGCTCAGGTATCTCGTCATCGAATGCTGCTACTGCCTCCGCCCCTTTGATCGTTGCAGTCAGGGGCCCTGACGTGGACTTCTTTCTCCAGTCGCTCGAATCTCACCGCTTTCTTCCGTTATCAGAATTTCTCCGGAAAACTGGACATGTCCGTCCGGCGTAGTTTGTAGTGATTTAGATGTTGTTTTTTTAATAAATTGACTGTGTCTGGTTTGTATCTATTTTTGGCGGGCGGGGGGAGGGGGGCTACCCGTTTTTACATCGTCTACAGGCAGCTGCAGGATATCCGTGATCCTTTCCCTTGATTTCATACAAATATGAATATTTCTGAACATCGGGTGGCGTTTCTCGAATCCTCGCGGCGACGCCGCCGATACTCGTACACCGCGTCTTGACCAGCAGTACTCGGTCGAATTGTGTGGGAAGTCACGAAGCCAACATAAACGCGTCTTGGTGAGATCTAACCTTTCGAACCCTTCTCTCGATATACTGAAGAAAGATGACAGCTAGAAACACAGTTGTTGCCGGTAACGCTCCAGGAGCAGTTGCGTTTATCGCCAGTGTCCGTCTTGGAGGACTTTCGGCGAGGTCAAGTTCTTCCGTCTGTCGCTCAGTCAAGGCGCGGTCGTTCGGTATGGGGCGCACTTCGGTGGCTATCCAGCCGAAACCAGTCTTGTCGGCTCATAAGTCGGGACGGAACACGGGGCTGCTGCGAATGAGCGCGGCAGAAGCGACACAAAACAAGGAAACTTACGAGTTTCAGGCCGAGGTTTCACGGGTGATGGATATCATCGTGAACTCTCTGTATTCGAATACGGACATTTTTCTCCGAGAACTTATATCAAATGCCTCGGACGCTTGTGATAAGAAGCGTTTCTTGAAACTCACCGGAAAGTCCGATGCAGGAGACTCGCTTTCGGATACAGAGGAGCTTGCTATTCGTGTGAAATGCGACGAGAAAGAGCGGACCATTAGTATAACGGACAACGGCATAGGGATGACGAAATCCGAACTAATCAATAATCTTGGCAAAATAGCGGCCTCAGGGACAGCCAAGTTTGTTGAGGCTCTGAAAGAAGGCGCAGCAGACCTCAGCCTCATTGGACGATTTGGTGTTGGCTTTTACTCTGCGTTTCTAGTGGCGGATCGGGTCACCGTGCACACCAAGTCGCCAAACGACCAAAAAGCTTGGAGATGGGAGTCCGAACAAACCAAAAACTTTACGATTACTGAAGAATCCGACCCGCGGAGTTTTCTGCCTGAAGGCGCAACCAGCGGCACAACCGTAACGCTGCACATCAAAGAAGGTATGGAGAAATACCTTAACGACTTCAGCCTCCGACAGCTCCTGGAGTTGTACTCAGAATTTGTGTCATTTCCGATTTACCTCTGGATGAGTCGAATCGAGTACGACAAAGTGAAGGAGAAGGATGAGAAAACTGGTGAAGAGAAAGAAAAGAGTGTACCGCGTACAGTCTACAATTGGGAATTGGTTAACAAGACGAAACCGATCTGGATGCGAAAGCCATCAGAAGTCACCGATGATGAGTACAACGAGTTCTACAAATCGATCAGTCGTGACTTTGAAGATCCCTTAGCTCGCACGCATTTTTCCGCGGAGGGAGAGGTAGAGTTTCGCAGCATTCTCTTCACGCCGCGGCGGCTGCCCTTCGAATTAGCACAGAACATGTTCAGTGAAGCTGCGCGCCCGCTGAAGCTTTACGTGAAACGTGTTTTCATTTCGGACAAATTCGATGAGTTGATCCCACGCTGGCTGACCTTTATCCGTGGTGTCGTTGACAGCGAAGACCTACCTCTGAATGTGTCCCGTGAGATCCTCCAGCAGAGCAAGGTAGCGCGCGTAATTGGACGACGTGTGACTCGCAAAGCGATCGACATGTTCAGGGAAATTGCCGAGCGCAGCAACCCGAAGGATTATGAGACACTATGGGAAAATTTTGGTCGGTACTTGAAAGTCGGTGCCTTCGAGGATAATGAATGGTCGAAGGACCTGCGCCCGCTGCTTCGTTTCCATTCGTCCAAGAGCGGGGACAAGTGGGTCAGCTTCGATGAATACATTGGCCGTATGAAGGAGTCGCAGAACAAACGCATATTTTACCTCGCGGCGGAGAATCGGCTCGCTGCGATGAATTCTCCGCTGTTGGAGCGTCTGAAGAAGAAAGATTACGAGGTTATCTTCCTGCTTGAGCCGGTCGATGAATTAGTTTTCCAGCAACTGAACGGCAAGTATGGAGATGGCTACACTTTAGTGGATGTTGCAAAATCTGACCTCGAGCTTGACTCAGAGGCGGAGGATTCGAAAGAGGACAGCAGCCAGACACAAGCGTTGTCAGAAGCTGAACTCGAACCGCTGTGCAAGTGGCTTGGCGAGCTTTTCAAGGAACATGTTGAGAAGGTGAAGGTCTCGAAGCGGCTGACGGATTCGCCCATGGCCATCTCACAGAGCACCTACGGAATGTCGCCAATGCTGGAGCGATTCATGCGGACGCAGGCCGCTATGTTGAAGGAGGACATTCCACCAGGTTTCGAACAGAAGAGGATCATAGAAATTAATCCTGCGCATCCAGTGATCCACCAAATGGCGTCGCAACTGCGCAACTCTGGCGAAGCAGACAGCGAAGCTGCAACCTTACTCTATGAAACCGCCCTGCTTCAGAGTGGATATAACATTCGTGATTATGGCGGCTTCGCGCGACGCGTGACCAAGTATTTGCAGAGCTCTTTGTTGAATAATTTGAATACGACTGGTGGTGGGGACAATGCTAATGCGAACGGTGACGCATCAAGTGGTGAGAGCAAAGCAGAGGCCGTCGAAGCGGAAGTGGTCGGCGATGCAGCGAACCCATGACGCGCATGGTTCTCCGCTCGACCCTGTGGCATTGTCCGTATGGTTGGGTTCTTTGGTCCGTCGAATTCGCATCTAGCGTGGACCCTGTGACAGGGATTCCTCTTTTCTAAACCTGAGTATTCATGAACGCGGCTTGTCGCGGAACCTTGAAGAGGAAATGTGGGAGCTTTCGGGCGAGCAACTCGGGAGTAACGCTTTCAGGGGCGATATTGCGAACGCTGTAGGATTGCTAAACTGAACTGAATTTTGCCGCACGGGCGATAGTTGCTGCTGATGAGACATGAGACAACATAAAGATCTGGGCATCCAGATTTCAAAAGGGTGCCTCTCATGATTTTCAACAGTCCGGTCACAGCGCGCTCGAACTGTACCCTTCCAGCGTTCGAATACTGGTGAGCTGTGGATGTTAGCAAGATTCAGCATGCTGGACACCAGTTACGATTCGGTAGAAATTCAAGTGATCCTGTCCAGCTATATGCTGTTGTACCCAAGTCTGACTGACATGGAGCGGTCTACTTGGCTACCTCGGGCGTATACTGTAAACATTGGGCGTCTCCCCAGTGTCACCAACACAAGCCGTTGCGAGCCTTTTCTGAAACTGCATCGCTTCTCGTTCTCATCTCTCGCTTTAAGCACGCCGGCTTCTAAAGTCCCTTCCGCTCTATCGCCAGCATTCGAAGGGTGATGATCGCGGCGTGATAACCCCGATTAACCTGTTTCCTGATGTCTTCTGTGCTTTTTATGCACAGGCAAAAGTTGCGATCTAAACATCACTGGCAACTACTCCCTTTCGTGCGTTCGGCCTGGATGCGCACTCCGCAATGGTATCACCGGGCTGTGACGGGGGTTTCTCAAACGTCCACAACTCTTCCTTTTCAGCGCACCGCCATGTCGAGCGTGAACGCGTGCTTCATGGCTCTATTGCATGCCCTTGACGGGTACAGAAGGCTATCGTCGATGCCCTGCTCCGGTTTTGCCCCAATTAGAGTGTCCAACGAGTACGGGCGTCTTTCTAGGCGATAGCCTCGGCGAGTGCATTGTCTGCTGCACACGCAAGCGCAAGCTGTTCCGTGCGACGGAGTTTCGCGCACTTGATGTTTCCCATGATTACATTGGTACTGGATGAGCAATCCAGACTGGAGACCAAGTTGCGCGATTTTGATTTGTCTACGACCCCTCATGTGAAGCGGTGACGCACATTGCGTGGTGAAGCGATTGGTGCGGTGACTGAAGTTCTAGACCAAGACTGTCTTCCATCGAACCAGAAGATATGAGCGCGCCTGGGAGCATGCCCTGTGGGAAGTATCAAGTCGGCGCTGAATACTGGTGCATGGATGTCCGCCAAAAGAAGAGGACTAGTCTCTCAGATGGAACTGCCTGTTTGACGAAAAACCTTGAGTAATCTTTCCGCACACGTTTGCGAACAAGTCGTCAAAGGATTTTGTCGCGTTTTTTTCTATCTCAATCCAACTTCTCCAATAATTGAGCCCAATTAGTTGCAGTAAGACAAAAGAGATCAAAGCTTAAAGATGGGTTATTTTTGCATTCTACACGGAAGAAAAAGGAAGACAACAGATTTTTTATGAGGATGAATAGTATTATGGTATCGGTTGTTTCACGAACTCTCGTTCGAAGGTGTCGCAAATCAATTTGTTTCCGGTGACGTTACGAATTCCAACTGCAACATATCGAGGGAACCACTCCAAAAAAGCACCTTAAAATCCGAAAACTACCCGCGAATTCAATAGCTCTTATTGCTACTGCTTGAATGTCGAGGTCCTCTAACCAAAGAAAGTTTGAGAAGTCGAAAGGCATTAACACTGCAAGCAGTTATATGTACAGCGAAGAAAACAACATTCGTTCTACCACCATAGAGCATACATTGATACACACGGATAGACGCCACCTAGACTTTCTTGACTGGCCTCCTCAAATTATTTCGGTTCATCCAGGTACAATAATAGCCTGAGAGACTGGTCCACGAAAATAGGTCACCTCAGCTCTTCGAGTATCTTCTTCAGTTCTGCAAACCGTATGATAATGATGGCGGTGTTAGAATCATGGTTCACGAATTGCTTGCTTTTAAAGCCTCTGGTGGCGCAGATCTATGCAAGGGTTCCTCGCACTCGCGCCCTCTGGGCGACTGCAGTCTCGTCATCTTGCCGTCAGGCAAACAACTTTTCTCGCCTATCTCCCCTCGACTTCTTCTTCATTTGCTTTTCTTCTCTCGATGGGCGATGAGAGAAGGATTTTTGCTCTTTGTTTCCGAGGGGCATGCGATGACGGCCCTCCAGGATCCCCAGCTTTCATGCCGATACCTTTCCCTTAGATTTTTTACCTTTGAATATGAAAGCACACCGACCTCGTCTGCTATAAACCGCGAAAAAGCACTCTATTACACTCTCCTAGGGTTGGAGCGCAGTCGAAATGAAACACTATTCACACTATCGCCTTCGATTATAGCCATTCAGCTCAAAATTGTTTCACAAGCGCTGCATGCGCTCGAATACCATTTGTCAGTGTGGAGCAGGTGATCCAAACCACTCGGTAATCTACCGCATACATCATAGACGAATTGCCTTTGGGACATATATACTCTTTACTGCGCAGAGCAAGGAGGAATACATTCCTTCTTCAGGCCAATCACACAGCAGTACTCAGATAGTTGAGGAACACTGAAAGAAACAAGTATATGCGCTCTGTGCCAAAAGTCGATATTCGTGAAGCGTGCTTGGGGCCAATGGTGGCAAACGACCCATTGATCGTCTTATTGGAAGTAAAAGGGACAACAGTAGCCGACATTGGCGTCTCTGCTTCTCAACAGCTTGTTCTTGTGGTCCTGGGAACACCCGGATGCAATTACAAAGAAATGACAGATTTCACTCACGGCCATCTTGCACCGAAATTGCAACTAGAGCGTTCCTGGGACGTCGCGATCGCTATTAAGCACAGGACAGTCGGTTTGCGTTTCCAGTCGATGAGACGTCATTCGCTCGAAAAAGTCGGAGCTCGTATGGGTATTCGGATAGAAAGAGCCCGTCATATGTGCGACCGAACTCGTTGAGAAATGGGACATCATCTGTTTCGGCTGGAACGGATTCATGTGGCGGCCTCATTTTCGCCCTAAGAGACGGCTTCCACAACAGCACCAAATACATCGAATAACTGATGACTCTTGCCTGACGTCTGGTGATGTCGTTCTGTTGCACAATGCGGCATTTCTCTCTTCCCCTAGCGTTCAAGCTTTTGTCGATTCTATCGAGGGGTAGAGCTGCTGTTCATTCCTGCGTACTCTACGTGGTTGAAACTCATCGGAAGGGTCTTCTCTATCGTGCAAACGTAGTGATCGCTCCACGAGGCAAATCGCTAAGGCCTTCAGCACACGGTGACACCGGGGCACATTTCGTCTTTCTTCCGCAAACCCTTCTCCGTCAATTACCGTCCACATCTGGCGGCATAGTTAAGTGCGCTGTTTCTAAAACATTAAAGGACGGGCTGGGATATCCACTTCATAAGGTCAAGATGGAGCGAAGCGAGCGGGGCGCTTCGGCGACAGAAAAGCACCCAGAGCTGACAGAGCACCAAATTGCACAGAGGGCTCGAGAGGTCGAGGAATCCCTGATGTGATGCGTTCAATCAGAGGCAATAAACACGTGGAATTCGTGGATTGAAACTTGGACGCCGCCATAAATACCAGATGATATGTTGTGCTGAAGAAGAGACCCGTGGGGAGAACGTGAGCGAACTTCATGGGGCAGCCTCTCGGACTCGAATTGTACACGGAGAAACTGAAGCCGATTGCAGGCTGGAGGTCAAAAAGACTGGGAGGCGTCTGCCGGTTGATATATATATTGTATGGTTGTGAAAGATGTTCATTTTACTGACAAGCCAGGTGACCTTAGTTATGCCTTTCTTACTCCTGCACCAGGATCGTCACCAAGGCCGGCGGCGTTTCGTCTGCTCGGCAATAAACCTCACCTGAGTCTGCAGGGCGGTTGCGAGCTGTACGGAAACACGCCTGCGGCGCATGATCCAGAACACACCTGCGCGTCATTGTACTGTTACTACAGCGCTCCGCTGATAAATCTCGGAGGGACGTTTACTCGTGCAGAGACTGCTAATGCGGTAAATGAGATACCTCTTTGCACCGTCTTGGAGTGTGGGACATGGTTGGACCGTGCAGACGCAGCAGCGCTTTCGAGGGTCTCCTTCAACAAAGAGCGGGACGCGGTGCGTGCCCGCGCCCCGGCGCTCTGCGAGATTACGGAAGGCCGGGGAGCAGCGTGTGCGTAGGAAACGGTCCATGGGCCTTAAGTGTTTATTAGCTGGGCCAGACACTGGTTTTTTTGGTATCGGGACATCTGAAGTGCTTGTCATTCTTCTCTGCGCTTGGCTCCTACTTGGCCCAAAAGGCACTTACGAAGCAGCCCGAAACCTTGGGAGTTTCATAGCGAATCTTCGTGAGGCAGCAAATCAAGCGCGGGAGCAGTTTATATCTGCTCTCGGAGAAGACTACGACAGCGCTCGTCGTGAGGTCGAAGGAATCAGGGACTCTTTCGTCGGGGCGCTATCAGGTGAGGTCGACGATTTTGACGGCGAGGCTGGTAAGAACTTAGCTGCTGCGACCGATGACAAGTCCACCGGAAAAGAGCGTGTTGGTCAAAGTCCGAGTTCGCCGCTAGATATTGCTACCTTTACGAGTCTGACTGGAGGGAAAGGGCGGTCCGAGGATGAAGCGAGAAGCTACTTTTTAGATGCTCTTCGAAGAGTGAATGATCCGAACCAGGTGCCACCGACATTCGCGAGCGAGCCTGCCAGTGCTGCGAAGGAAATCGAGTTGAATGGGCATTCTATCAGGGCCGAGCCTGAGGTTCGTGGACTAGAACGACTCACAACGGAGTCAGGGGCTCTCGATCTCCGAAAGCTTGAGCAACGTGTAGCTGCTCTAGAAGACGAGATTCTAGAGCTTAAGATGATCATCAGGGAGCGGCGGCAATAGCCTTGGAATGAACCGTAAAGTTCGTGCTCCGAGCGTCTGCTTTTCGGGCATCGAGATGAGTTCCGGAGGTGAAGAGCACTATAGGAATATTGCTTATAATATCAGATTGTGTATGCCGCACAGTAGGAAGACGCTTCTTTTATTCCGGTTGGCAATCATCTAAAAATAAGCCACAATCGGATCATGTCCTACTGAGCCAGAGATCTCGAATCAGAAAACGTAAATTTCCGTGGCGTTAGCAATTCAAATCCGCAAGAAACCAGACGAAACAACAGAGCGCAAATCTGTTACTCATTGTTAGACACTTACCAAGGGATCTGAGGTGACTGTATCAGAAACGGCGCAAGCGGAATAGTATGTAATGGTGGGGACACATCTAAGTATGCGAATTTTAACGAAAACTACAGAATGAGTTCAAATATGATCCAGATCGTTCGAGCTGAACTACCGCTTCTAGATAAAGCAAAAATTGAAATCTAATTGGTAAATTCAGAATGCGCACCGGCCAATTTTCGATGAATCGATTGGATTTTGCATCCGCACATCAAAATGTTGGAACTTGTTTTCACTGACACAGGTTCATTCCTCAAAATGTTGCTTAGTATGCAAACACAGCGCTCCATTAATCTTTGTCACCTTCTGGTTAAGGCTTGCACAATTCTGCTTAAGTATCGTGCTCAAATCCGAGATCCAGTACTCGCGAAGAAGATGTGGGTATTTCACAGCGCAGTTGAATCCTGGCTGTCTATCCATAGTACAGCAGAGCTTCCGATGCTATGTTTTCTTGTGGCTAACAACTGGTTTGTAATGAATTGCCATATGTGATGTTTTTACGGTGATGAAGAAAATTTAAGTTCCCAGTCTTTGCAAACATCATTGTCAACTCTTACTCTTCAAAAATTTCGCGACTGTACTATATGTAGTGCTTTGGGGAAGAACTGTGCGAGCCTGCCCTTTCGTTTTTTGTTTTCATCACGAATATGCAACCAAAATGGACGTATCCCGTAGATGGGAGAAAGGTGGCGGGGAGGCTTTCTACTATCACTGCTTATTTCGAAAAAACGTCTAAACTTGCTTCAGTCAAGAATCCGAGGCACAGCGGACAAATGCCCTGATCTCCTCCGCGCACCTACTCTGGACGCCATGCAGAAAACATAGAACTCACAGAGCTCCTTCATATAAGACTGTTTCTTCGTAGATTCATTCCACTCAATACCTTCTCTAGAAGGCACTATCATAGAAGCAACAGGGTTCGAAGAATCAATACCGTCGCTACGAACCGTGATGAAAGGCTATCAGAGGACGAACAGAAAAGCAAGCTTGTATGGACACATTCGCGCTGCGAATAACGTATTATCGACTTCATGCCGAAACGCGAACGCTTATTACAGGATAAAAGGGTGTTCGTCTCACTAGATGAAAATTCTTGATGAAGAAATGGTGGGCGAGTCTGTGTGTACTCAAAGAGCGTCAAATGTCTGGTCTTAAAGAATGCATAATCGAACAATGCGAAAACATAAACTCCAGCGGCCGTTCAATAGGGTTGTCGCTTACAAAGAATCACATAGACAGGATTGTTCAACACCTCGTCTTTCGTCCGTGCACTATTTGACTTCCCCGCCCAATATTCTCCTATATTTCTCTAAAATGATGTCGATCTCTGTTACAAAAATGCCGTCTACGAGTGCGCAGCGAAGATGGGCGCTCTTTGCTCTACTAATACTTCCGCTGCCCAACTAACAGCCAGCGCGAGCGGCTTGTGAATAATTTCCCGGTACATGTAGATCGTGGTGCTGCTGGATCGAGCGCGCGTTTTTGGCGCGCTGTATGCATTTGCATTCATCTAACTGCGGTTTACGCATGGCGAGACTAGGCACTGAGACCACAGGGGGAGGGCCAAGTACTCCAAGTGAGCAGACTGCAACTCAGACAGCGAGTGCCCGGCGTACTGCAAAGCGTCGGAGGACTAACACCAGTAGTTTGGCTGACTTTCGCTCCAAGCGTGAGCGGGGAGGTACCTCCGGGCGGACACCGTCACAAGACGAATCAGTGGGTGCAGCCCAGCTCCCCGAGCCTGTTGCGCAGGCGTCATCACAGTTGCAGCTGGGCGAGTTGGCTGTGGAAACTCGGTTCCCTGTGAGCGTAGCGGTTCAGAGTCGAGCTCGGAGCTTTGCGCAGTACGGAATTCTGGAATGGATCCGATTGGAGAACTTTATGTGCCACCGTTGCTTTGAAGTCAAGTTTGGCCCGAACGTCAACATCATATCGGGACCAAACGGCTCGGGAAAGTCTGCGATAGTTGCGGCTCTTCAGCTCGTGTTTGGGTCCTCCTCAACGTCCACGGACCGTGGGCGACGTGCAAGAGACCTCATACGCATCGGTGCAAGCTCGGGGTTGGTTGCAGTTAGGTTGAAGAACCGGCCTGACGAAACGGATGCTGTCGACGGGCGCTTTCGACCGGACGTGTACGGAGACTCGATAGTCATTCAACGTCGCTTGACGCGTACTGGAGTCTCCAAGTGGAGCTTTCACAACGCTGAGGGCAGACGTGTCCAGACTGAGCGCTCCGCACGGCTTGAGCTCGAGGCCATCATGGATCACTTTTCGATTCAAGTGAGCAACCCTGTCGCGATTTTAACCCAGAAGAAGTCGAAGGAGTTTCTCTCTAGTGGCAAACCATCCGATCTCTACAAATTCTTTATGGAGGCGACGAAGCTCGGTGAAGTTCGTGACGCGCTTATGGAAGTTCGCAACCAGGCGGCTGAGATTCGAAGCATGTACAGTCGGAAAGAAGCTGAGATACCCCGTTTGCAGACGGAGCTTAATGCGGCAAAAGCAGCCTTCGAAGAAGCCCAACGCATCGAACATCTGGAAGAAGAGCTGAAGAGTCTGAGAGAACATTACGCTTGGGCTCTTGTCGCTGAGGCGGAGCACCGTTTGGCGCATGCTCTAGAGGACAGAAATAAGGCTCAAAATCTAATCGATGAAGGTGAAAGGCGCCTAGGACTTCTTGAAAATGAGATTAGTGCCAAATCTGATGAACTTAATAATCGGAATCGAGAGCTGCGAGAGATCAATGAGATGATTAATCGAGATATCTCAGAGGAGACAAACGTCGAGGCGGCGCTACGAGAAGTTCGCGCAGAGATTCGCCGCCTTGAGCAGCAGCGAGCGCGTTTGAGCTCGATCCAGACGAATCGCAAAGATGAGCGTGATGCTGTGCTCGCCGAACAAGAAAAACTTCGGCATCGTAGCATCTCATCAGACTCGCAACTCGTGCAGCACCACCAACAGCTTCAACAACTGATGGACGAGATTGCCCGCCTATCGACGTTGCTGGAAACGAAACGCTGCTTGTTGAACCAGCTCGAAACGCAACTGGAAACCGCGCGGGCCGATCAAGCTCAGTTACGCACGCGCCTTCAGTTACGGGAAAGTGCGCTGCGCCAAGCAGAACGCAGCCTGGTTGAACTGCAACAGAGCACTCAGGACCCAAGAGTGATTTTTGGTGGGCCACATGTCACAGCACTTTTGGCGGATGTCGAAAGGGCCATGGAACAGAAAATCTTTAGTCGGAAACCGATCGGTCCTCTCGGATCGTTTCTTCGGGTACGCGATCCCAAATGGACGCTTCCTATTGAGTTCTCTATCTCCGCGGCTGTTCTTTCGGCTTTTGTTGTCCATAATCTCACCGACGCAGAAGCGTTGCGTAGGCTAGCAGAGCAGCGCAAGTATCCTATTCCCCGTATTCTGGTACAGGATATGGACGCTCCTTTGTATCGTCCCCGTGCAGAACTGTTGCCACCAGCTGAGCTTATCACTGTCCACTCACAAATACGAATAGAGGCCCACGAACAGGTTCTGCAGAACGTCTTGATGGACCACGCAGAGACAGAACTGAATCTGCTTTTTGATACGGCAGAGGATGCACGGCGAGCCGCGTTTGAGCTGCGTCCCCGAAACGCCCGAGTCTGTTGGTCAGCTGGTGGGGATCGTGCGCAAGTTGGTGCTGGAGGCTCGAATCAATTCCGCGCAGGGCCTGATCCGTCGAGGTACACGCCGAAACTGGCGGGCGATATCGAGCATCAGATAATACTGAAGCAAAGGCTACTCGAAAATGAGCGACGGGAGTACGAACTGCTGAAAGTCCGCGAAACAGATTGCAAGAATACTGTAGACGACCTTGAGAGGCGGCGTTCGCAAATAGCTCAAGATTTGGTTGGTCTTGAAAACGAGGAGCGCATGAAGAGACACCGCATCGAGCTCCTGCGAGAGAGCCGAGAGGATGAGACCACTGATGCATTTTTGCCGGACGCCTATCAGGAACGCGTAGCGGCGATCGATGCAGAACTCGAGTCGATTTCGAAACAGCTCCAAGTCTACGAAGATGAAATAAAATTGGCTAAGGACAAAGAGAACGAAATCGAGACAAGAGATCGCGATCGTCGCCGCATGGAAAGAGAGCTCGAAGAGCGCCGACGAGAACTCGCGAAAAATTGCCGCACTCTCGCGGCAGAGCACGCACAGCTGCAGGCGGAGCTCCAGGCTTTGCGCAGCGGCATTGAAAAGGAGCAGGTGAATCTGGGTGCCCTCGAGACGAGGCTGGAGACTTTGCGCAACGAGCTGCGGCGGGAGGAGCATAACGCGCTGCAAGTCTGTGCCCGGCTGGAATGCGTAATACGTCCAGTACAAGAACTGCGTATCGAGATCGCTAGCTTGGAATCACGCGTGCAGACAGAGCAAAAACGCCTGGACGGCTTTTCGATTTTGCAGTTACAGGAGCGATATGAGCGTGCGCAGCAGTCTTATGATACAATTAAGACGGAGCTTGGCGCCCTAGAAAGACTTCTGCAGCGCATCGAGGACGGGCTCGTCGAGCGTGTGAAGTCGTTTATTCAGCTCCGGGCTCAGATCCAGAAGCATGTTAGCGCCTATTTCGGCTACTACATCCACATGCGAGGCCATTATGGAAGCATTAAGTTCGATGACCGATCCCAGGAAATGCGCTTACGAGTCGCAATCAGCCATCACCGAACGCACGAGGGCGAATTGTGCTTCGCCCAAGACCTACGCTCGCTCAGCGGCGGAGAACGGTCTTTCACAACACTGGCGCTCATGCTCGCGCTCGGTGAAGCCATGGAGGCGCCATTTCGTATCATGGATGAATTTGACGTCTTCATGGACGAAGCAAACCGACGAGTCGCGTACAAAACGCTCATCGACATTGCGAAGCGAGAGAGCAGGCGTCAGTTTGTTTTCATAACACCGCTGACGCTGCCAAACCTGCGCGCTGACCCTGAGTGCGTTCGTGTTGTGCGACTCGTACCGCCAGTGCGTGGTACAGACAATGTGCAACAGACAATTCTTGACGATTTCGCCCCAAACGCAGGAGATGTCACTGATCCGCAGTAGCTGTAGACGGAAGACGAACGGAATTCCATACGGTCGGTGCTCTGGAGCAACAAAGTTCGTCATCTACCGCAGACTACTAGGGCCTCAGCGATAAACGGCGTCTTTCATCCCGCTTGCTTGCATGCGAATGCATGTGCGAGCGCTGCCAAGATATGGATACTTTCGACGATGCGCACCACACCCTGAGCATCTCGCTGCATTGTTGTGAGCTCTTTTTCGTTTTGCCCCACCAGCCGGATGGGATGCGCTTGACTGGTTCCCATTGTAGGTTTTCATCGCTCTTCGGGGGCACCTTGGCGCGGAGCGCACTCGACAGCGGACGAGCGGAATGCCTTGAGTATTTGCTGTGCCAGTACTTGCGCTCATGACCCTTGACTGTTACGTAAGCGTAACTTCACACCCTCATCGGCTAAACAAACTGTGTGCGCTAGCAAGGGTTCATCTGAAAAGCCACCTGCTCCAGGCCTGCGAGGCGGTTCGATCGCTTGACGGGCGCCAAACCGCAGCCGGGGCACAGCCGATGTGGAAGGTGGAATGTCCCGCAGTTCGGACACTGTTGCACGTTCGGATAGGGTCGCAAGCCCTTCCCGCTGGCGCGCATTCGCTTCCGAGAGTGCGACGTTTTTTTCTTGGGAACCGCCAGCAGTACGTGCCGGAGGAACGGCCGCTCCGAGCAGACGGAGCCCACCACGACATTCGTTAAACGCTCCCAAGCGAGCAGCGCCCCAAGTCGAAACGTCTCAAGGCACGGTACGCTGAAACAAGTCAGGGCCGAGGATATTAACGATCGCATCGGGTGCGGGGGCAAAAACTGTATCCCTAACCACAATCAGCCTTGCGGTTGTAGGCGTAAAGCTATATTCTTTCGTCGAGCAAACCTATTTGGAATGCAGGTACGCGATGATCGTTCAGCTCAAAATTGTTTCACAAGCGCTGCATGCGCTCGAATACCATTTGTCAGTGTGGAGCAGGTGATCCAAACCACTCGGTAATCTACCGCATACATCATAGACGAATTGCCTTTGGGACATATATACTCTTTACTGCGCAGAGCAAGGAGGAATACATTCCTTCTTCAGGCCAATCACACAGCAGTACTCAGATAGTTGAGGAACACTGAAAGAAACAAGTATATGCGCTCTGTGCCAAAAGTCGATATTCGTGAAGCGTGCTTGGGGCCAATGGTGGCAAACGACCCATTGATCGTCTTATTGGAAGTAAAAGGGACAACAGTAGCCGACATTGGCGTCTCTGCTTCTCAACAGCTTGTTCTTGTGGTCCTGGGAACACCCGGATGCAATTACAAAGAAATGACAGATTTCACTCACGGCCATCTTGCACCGAAATTGCAACTAGAGCGTTCCTGGGACGTCGCGATCGCTATTAAGCACAGGACAGTCGGTTTGCGTTTCCAGTCGATGAGACGTCATTCGCTCGAAAAAGTCGGAGCTCGTATGGGTATTCGGATAGAAAGAGCCCGTCATATGTGCGACCGAACTCGTTGAGAAATGGGACATCATCTGTTTCGGCTGGAACGGATTCATGTGGCGGCCTCATTTTCGCCCTAAGAGACGGCTTCCACAACAGCACCAAATACATCGAATAACTGATGACTCTTGCCTGACGTCTGGTGATGTCGTTCTGTTGCACAATGCGGCATTTCTCTCTTCCCCTAGCGTTCAAGCTTTTGTCGATTCTATCGAGGGGTAGAGCTGCTGTTCATTCCTGCGTACTCTACGTGGTTGAAACTCATCGGAAGGGTCTTCTCTATCGTGCAAACGTAGTGATCGCTCCACGAGGCAAATCGCTAAGGCCTTCAGCACACGGTGACACCGGGGCACATTTCGTCTTTCTTCCGCAAACCCTTCTCCGTCAATTACCGTCCACATCTGGCGGCATAGTTAAGTGCGCTGTTTCTAAAACATTAAAGGACGGGCTGGGATATCCACTTCATAAGGTCAAGATGGAGCGAAGCGAGCGGGGCGCTTCGGCGACAGAAAAGCACCCAGAGCTGACAGAGCACCAAATTGCACAGAGGGCTCGAGAGGTCGAGGAATCCCTGATGTGATGCGTTCAATCAGAGGCAATAAACACGTGGAATTCGTGGATTGAAACTTGGACGCCGCCATAAATACCAGATGATATGTTGTGCTGAAGAAGAGACCCGTGGGGAGAACGTGAGCGAACTTCATGGGGCAGCCTCTCGGACTCGAATTGTACACGGAGAAACTGAAGCCGATTGCAGGCTGGAGGTCAAAAAGACTGGGAGGCGTCTGCGCGAGGAGATTAATTTACTCTCTGGCTGCGAAACGTTCACGGACCTCTGACCGTTCGTCTATGTACAAGCTAACTTGGTGTCTGCGCCACTCGCGTGCAGTTTTTGGGCGGAACTCTGTGTCGAATAATCCCGGCTCCCGGCACCAACTCTCTAACTTTTCTCTCACTGCGAAAAAGCCAGTCCAAATCGTCGAGGTCGGTCCACGCGATGGCTTGCAGACGGAGCGGCCTCTTCCGGTTGAGGACAGGACGGAGCTTATACGCCGCCTTGTACTCGACGCTGGATTGCACAAGGTTGAAGTTGGCAGTTTCGTCTCTGAAAAGCGAGTACCGCAAATGGCTCAAACGGAGCAGGTCATTGCTCGACTACAGGCTACTCTTTCCACCTCCGTGCAGAAGCACGTAACTTTTCCTGTTTTGGTGCCAAACGAGAAGCATCTCGAGCGAGCTTTGAACGCTGGCTGTCAGGATTTTGCAGTCTTTGTTTCATCCACGGAAGGGTTCAGCCAACGGAACCTAGGCTGCTCTGTAAGCGAGAGCCTCGAGAAGGTGGACACTATCTTTCGCCGGCTGGAACAGGAACCTAACCGCGACGCCTTTTCAGTTCGAGGGTATGTTTCATGCATTTTCATGTGCCCCTTCGATGGTGACGTATCCCCGGCTCATGTACGGCAAGTTGCGAGCGCCCTGCTGGAGATGGGTTGCTACGAAGTGTCTCTCGGGGATACGCTCGGCATGGGAACTCCGGCTCATGTGCGGCGTCTTCTGGATGAACTTTTTGGTCACGAGACTAGAACGGCTGGCAAGTACGCCGTCCATTTCCATGATACATATGGCATGGCCGTTGCTAACATTTTATGTGCCATTGAAGAATACGATATTTGTGTAGTGGATAGCTCTGTTGGGGGTCTCGGCGGTTGTCCGTTTGCACCTGGCTCCACGGGAAATGTTGCCACAGAGGACGTCCTCTACCTATTGCAAGGCCTAGAACGAGCCGAAAAGGGGGTTGATCTAATGAAACTCACTAACATAGGGGCCTGGATTAATGCGAAATTCGGGCGTGAAACACGATCAAAAGCTGCTCTAGCCCTTTTGCGGAAGCAGCGCAGCGACGAAGGATAGGTTGCTTCTCTTGCGAATAGCTTCAATAATCTCTCTAGAAATTTGCGGTGCGCCAGACAGGCGCAAATAGGGCCTGCCTGATAGCAAGAGCGGTCGAAGTACTAGGACCAAGTTCTTTTACGCATACTCGCCGCTCAAACGGAAGGCGTCAGGAACCCTCTTCGGCCGAGGCGTCATGGCATCGCTGCCTTTCGAAGCAGTTGATTAGCGCGCAAGCGTTTCTGTATAGTGGAACGTTTGGGTTTTGAACATACTCTGAAGTATGCCGCATATGCCCGTATAAAGTGAACCATATCCATTTCAGACTAAAATGAAATAGATCCACTACGCTAGGTCTGACGTCAAAAGTACTGTTTTGGTTTCGTCTAGATAGCACCAGCACCAGACCTTGCCGGCATTTTCGGCGATTGCTTCCTTTTCCTCTCTCTCATCCCCAGTGTTGTACACGCAGCTCTCTCCTGGAACTCTGGCTCCATTGCCAGCAGTCGAATGATATTGATGGCTGCAGTAAATTCCAGATTACGCCGTTTCTAGCTGCTGTCAACTCAACTCCTTCACATGCGGAAGTTGCTACCTGCACTTCGCTCGGCGTTTCTATCTTGTTAGTATAAAGGCTCGGTGTGCCCTGTACAACGGCGACATGAGAGAGTGGTAAAGTGTTCAAATATGCCCTCCAGACCTCCTCTCCTAACAGTTGCACAGTGGCGCGTTACGCGTGCTTCGCCGCTTCCTAAATGTCCTTGACGGTCCGAAAGGCTGCCTCAACAACATCCCCGTTTTCCGCACCAGGGCCGAATCATAAGATCATGGGCTTATTCTGAGCGATCCCAACGGCGAATACTCTGTCCGCTGCACAAGCAAGCGCACGCTATTCAATTCAATAGAGGTTTTTTTAGAACGCGATACAATCTATTACGGAGCATTTTTAGAAAGGAATGTTAAGGCTGGAGAGCAAGTCGAGAAATATCGATCCGTCAACGCTTCGCTCTTCTAAAGTGGTGACGCACTCTACACTTGAAGTGATCTCTGGGATGAATCAGGCCCGAGTCCAGAACCAATTTCCATGCATAATTAAGAGATTGAAGCCTCTGGTAGCATAACCCTCGAGAGTTATCATAGTGCTGTGGAATTCGAGTTCGACGATGGCAGCAGAGAGACGTGATATCGGCTTTCAAACATGATCGCTAATTCGACGAGAGAAGCTCACTGAATTATTTGCAGTCAGCATATGAATAATTATTCAGTCGCCAACGTCAAATTTATTTTGTATTTAATGCAGAGGCGTGAGTAGTTTGACCCACATGTTGCCTTTTATCAGTGAGATCGAAAATTGAATAGTGCGCGATGCGCACATGTTACTAGGAAAGAAAGAAACGGTTTGATGCTTGCGCTTATGATTTGGATAAGGAAAAACATTGCTGTTGGAATCGCTCTTCAGCGACGTCATCCATTGTCCTGATTCCAGTGCCGTTTTGAATTCGAACGGCGAAGCGTTTAAGGAGTCACTCCGCAACGGCGATTACGAATACTGAAATTACGAATGCCCCCGTAGTCCCCAATTGATGCATACGAAATGTTGACTTTGCTCATCCGAAAAATCGGATACAAATCTCAAAGCAGGGACAGAGCGAGCAGCTCAGCGTTCCATTCTGATATGATACAGGACTAGGGACCGAGTCACGCCGTTCTGCGAGCGGCAACATAGGCAGCGATCTCTTGAGAATCGCACACCCCAAAAAGTTCGATACTTCACGAATATGGCTTGTTCGGGTTCAGGGTCACCCATTTCGTGTCGACGAAGATACGCCTTCGATAACGTCTCACAGGTTGGAGCCACTGGGAAAATTGCACAGTGCTTGCTCCAGTCTGCGTCCAGTTTCCTGATCCGTCCCGAAAAATCTGGCAGTAGGTGCGTGCGCAAAGATGTCGCTGCCTCATTGATACTTGGGACAGGGTTGGACTCCTGGAGGCCAGGCAACGGCAGTAACGATGGGGTCTGTTTTAGGCAAAATAGCGGTAGAAACACCGCAATTTGAGCTTCTGAAACGCACTGATAGCTACGAGATACGAAAGTACGGTCCTTTGGTGGCTGCGGAGGTTCGCGCCTCAGAAGTTTTCGCGGGTCAAGAGCACAAAGGCAACAAGCTTGACAGTACCGGGTTCCGGCTACTAGCAAGCTATATTGGTGCGATCGGAAAACCTGCAAATGTTGCTGTGAGCGGCGAGCGGGCTGAATCCATCGCTATGACTTCACCAGTGGTTAACCAACCAGAGAAAATTGCCATGACGGCGCCTGTTGTGAGCCGCGCTGAAAAGGTTGCAATGACAGCTCCGGTAGTCACGTCAGACACAACAGAAAGCGGTTCTCGCAGTTCAGCAGGAGGGTTGCGCGGTCAGTCTGGCGCAATGAAGACCGAAGAAGGTGGCGTCATGGCTTTTTATCTGCCAAGCAAATACAGCTCCGTTGAAAGCGCTCCGAAGCCACTTGACGAGCGTGTCCATCTGGTCCAGATTCCACCGCGAAAGGTTGCCGTGGCTATTTTTAGCGGAAACACAGACATGCGCCGGTCAAGGACACAGGCAGAGGAACTTTTTGCTGCTCTGAAGGTGGACCAGATTCGGATGAAAGGAGATCCGGCATCCTTGGATGATGCAGTATGGTGGCTAGCACGGTACAATCCGCCCTGGTCACTTCCCTGGACAAAACGTAATGAAGTTCATATCGAACTCGAATCATGAGCTCAAAGCACTCGGAGCAGTGAACCAGTTTGTGCCTTACGCGGTGTTTATGCACTAGTTAGGGCTATGGCTAAGAAGATCGCGACTGCGGCAGACACGCTGCCAAGGATAGCGGCTGGCATGACTTTCCTCGTTTTGGCATATCTGATCCCGAACACGACAGTCAACACAAGGGAAACGCCAAGCGCAAGGGCTATTGATGATTGTGAGTATGCCACCCCAAGGAGTACCGCGGCACCTAAGCCGCTAATAATACTAGCCTTTGACTTGGTGCGCGCATAAGCCCCCACCCCACCTACTGCCATAACGGCCGCATAGACAAGGGTAACAATTTTTACAGTCTCCGTCATCGTGGCGCGCAGCCGGCCGAGCCGGCTTCGTTTGGAGTTGTAAACTTCAGAGGGCGAAGCATGCAGCACTCTCCCAGCTCGAGACGGAACCAAAGCACCCCTAGGGAGAGCACTGCGCGGGACACCCACGCGAGGAAGCGTTGAAACCGAACAGTAAAGTTTGCTGCGCTCCTTATGAAAAACCTTCGCCTTATCTGGAACAACTACTGTAAACATAACTAGTCTCACAAACTGGAACTGGCGGTGGTTAACGCTACTCGAAAAGCTCGACAACAACAGCGAATTCGCTTGAGCTGGCTGTGCGCAAAGCGTGCACCTCCTGAACGCTTTGCAATCGCGCGCTTGAAGTCAGGATTGAACTAGATTCTCACGCCACTGGCTTTACAGCAACATGAGAATAAACTGGTACGAGTCCATTCAGCTAGCTTGCGCGTGCACATTAGAGTTTGGGTCTCTTTCCATTGCCGCTATGACCCGCCTTTGCTGGCTTTCTCTGCGAATGCTGCCTTTTCCTCGGATATTTCAGGCACTAAGTACGCGGGTGTCTCCTTTCTCGCAAGCTCCGTTGCCAGCTACCGGAAGAGGATAACGGCAACGTTCAGGCTCTGGTGGCGAAATTTTGGGTTGAAGCCGACGCATCTCATGCACAGAGGAAGGTCACGATCTACGCTTCGCTTGATATTCTCATCCTCTTTGTTCAAAGCCGCGGTACGCACGACGCAGTCGTGGGGTTTGGTCGTGGTCATACTGTCTTTTTTTGTCCAAAATACCGCCTCTTCTGAAGTCTGCCTGTGGCGCAGGAAGACCGCTTCATCGCTTTGTAGATGTCATTTACTAATACCATAGGCACCGCTCGATGCGCCACTCTGTTTCCAGCACGGTGACGTACATTTTGGTCACGAGCTTCTTATTAGCGATCCCCAATGCTATTATTCTGTCTGGTGCTCGTTCAAGGGCAAGCTGTTCCTTTCCATAGAGGATTTATTGAATGGGATATTGTACATGATGAAAAGAAGACCGAAAGGAAAATCCAAGCTGGAGAAAATCGAAAAATTCCTTTCGGTGAGGGCTCCATTCGTACAAAAAGATTTCTAAATCTCTACCGGAAGCGATATCTACGACGCCTGAACTGCGAGTCGAAGACCACATTCATTCAATATAGAAGAGGCAGGAGCCTCTAAGAGCATATTCCGTAAGAGGTACTATGTCAGTGCCGATTCCCGTTTCTTCGATGACTCCAGAACGAGGGTAATTGGGGTCTGTAACGGAATCGATTATTTTGCATGACGAGTATGATGCAATTTCGGCATGAGCTTGTGAAACAGTCGTCAAGGGACGACTCTGGATTCTTTTCCTGTTTCATTTAGCGACGCGAATGGATCCGCCCATGGGTTGCCTTGGACAGAAAGATCAGAACTTCAGAAGTGTGTGATTTGAGCATGCCACAAGCAAGGAACGACGGTGAGTGGAGGCTTCTACCTGTGAATTGAATAATGATATCGAATATTTTACGGAAATTTGTTCGAAAGCGTCGCGAATAATCGAAATGCTCACGATGTAACAAATTCTAACGGCAAAAAGTCGAATGAGTCACTCCGGAAATGCGGCCAAGAATCTTAAAACTGTGTATGAATCCACACGCCCTGGTCGCTGGAGTTCGAATGTCGAGGCTTTCTATGAAAACATAAAGTTTGGCAAAAATCGAAATGTGGGAACACCGCGAAGATTTCGGAGCCCCTTTTCGTTCTGGCGCTGGTGAAGCAAAACATGCGGACTTGGACATCACACCATGAAACCCTAGACGCCCAATAACAAATGATTCCCCATAGATAAAAAGGGTTGGGCTTTCCCATCTGTAGGTTGAAGAAACTGTTTTTCCAAAAATTAAACTTGTTCGATAAAAGTAGGATGCCGCATGTGCCTCGAAAAAAGATAACAGCTGCTAGGCCCGCTTTCCCTGATTTCTTTCCCAATTCGTCTCCATTCTCCTTGCTTTGGAGGTACGGAGCTATGTTTTTTGATGATATTTAATCGAAAAAGGCTCCATTGAAGATCTGAAAAGACGAGCCAGGTGCGATTTATGTAATTCCGCACTTGTGTATATGGTCTTATATTTCTGTAATGGATGTAGAAGGGCGTTTTCCTCACCATTCGACCGAGAAATCCTTGTCCCATGCCCCAAGCGATTTGAATAACACTGCGGGATTTGTCTCGGAAGGTTCGGCATTCATTTCTAACGCAAAAAGCCAGGATTCAGCCTTCAGGGTCAGGGAATGCGGAGATTTTCCCCCGGATACGGAGAATGTGGGGTGAATAGAATACAGATCATTGCTCGGTACTCTCGAATAATGGAGCACCGCGAAGTTGCACCGATAACCCAGCAAAATCTTGCTCGACGTTCATATATCGGGCACCAGCCTTTCTGGATTTCTGACTGGATGATCCGCGTGCCCTACTCCAGGCATGCATCCACTGCCATCTCCCCGAGCCACTGATGTTTTGCATCGCTAGGCTCCAGCGTTTCAGCATCGCACCCCAAATTCGTACCGAAAGATGGCTTCGACATTTCGATAGACACATAGCCGTTTGGCGCTACGGAAGCCCGAGCCGCTTCCCGCGGTTGGTCGATGCGTTCATGCCTCGGTTTACGAAAGTGCTCGAGAGCGTTGTGGGGCAAGCTCACGCCCACCAGAGAAAACCTCTCGCCTTCGATTGCAACGCAGTCGCACACTCCGTCTGCACATCGCACACCACCTCATGCATCCGTCTATGCTTCACGACAATGTTCTCTATCTGTGTCAGCGAACACCGGTACTCAAGACGCGCGTGTGTGTCGCTCTCAACATATCGACGTGAATCTTGCAGAATCGATCCCGGGTGTCGTGGTACGCTCTCATGGAAAGCGCAGGCGTGCTGCAAATGCGCGCCGCAGCCCCTTCAGTACCATACACTGCCACCATCATGCGACGCGATTCGAAGGTCATTACCATTCCAACCGGTTGAGCAAGCTGGCGCAAGCGCGCTGCTTTGCCTCCCTACAGCCGAGGGCTTCGGCGATCCCAGCACGGTCTCATGTACTCCTGCTAGAGGTAGTGCGCATATGATCTTTGCTCGCTCACGTACGCTCTGGAGCGGGGCACAGGGCAGCTCATGGCGGGTGCGGGCAGCGATCTATCAGTCGTAGACCTCCGGTTCGACGGCTGGGAACCACTCGTCTTGAGACCCGCGAGCGTAAAATGGCGTTTGACAAGAGAGCACACGCTTTGTAGTGGATTGAACCAGAGGACAGCCTGGCACGCAGAGCAGCACGACACCAGTCTCACCTGCGTACGGCTTGACCGCGTGTGATTGATGACGACCGACGTTATCGAAGCGCTGAACAGAAGGATATGCGAAGGAGAAGTCAGTGAGCGTGCGTCGACGGAGGACGCGGTGTTGAGCGGTGCTGTACTTTTGGGAACGTGTAGGCGATCGCTGGATAACATCGTCGCTCGAGAAGGTGTTGTCGGAATGCTCGCGTGGCTCTTCTTTACGAACAGCTGTGTGCGCCTCCCTGAGTAGCCCTAGTCAGGTCTGCCAGTTCTCTAGAATAAGGTCGCATCGAGCGAGACGAAGACGTATCCCTGCAGAGGTAAGCTTTCGCGCCTCACTGCGACGTCGATAGTGCAGCGTTCAGCGCGGGACACTGGAGTCTAAGAGCGTGCTTTGCGCTTTGTCTACCCGCATCTCCTGCTCTCCGCTCGTGTGACGGGGTAGGGGATCTGCGCGCACTGGTGCCTCTCTGAGTGTACGATTCAGGAAACGTATGGAGTGGCTTTGATCCCCGTGGAGAGAATCTGCTAGGCAGAGAATGCTATGTTCTCTTTTGGATGTGCGCTGCTCAGGATGAAGGCATCGACACAGGTGGTTCATCGACCAGGTTAACGCGGATGTACTGACTCGTAGATTTCAAAGGGTTATTGTCTGGCTCGCTTCAGCGTAGGGAAAAGCGCCTTCTCGACCTTCCCGCAGTCTACAGGAAACATTCATGTTGTAGATTACCTACGATAAAAAACGGACAAAAGTAGAAAGTTAGAGTAGGTACAGGCTTTCCAGAATTTACTGCTGTGGGCATAACGCCGGTTGGTGTCACGACATGCTGTACCGAGAACCTCAGTTGAGGAAGACGTTCCATCTCAATGTTTTCGGAACGCAAACGTGCATGGGGAAAAGCTCTATGAGTGTAGCTGCAACAAACCTCGGTGGGTACGCGCACATGCGCAAACTTCACATCTGAAGCAGTGCTGCACTTCGCACATGTACACTGGGGAGAGCATCGGGAGACCTGGAATGACACTGCGTGCTCGTTTCTCATCTGGATGCAATAACTGACTTACTTGTGGTATCTGGCGGAAAGAAGCGAGCATTTTTCCCGCTCAGAAACGGCCTTTATCCGTTTAATATGCAGTATGGGTTGCTGATCTTCGAATAAAGCGGAGTTGTGGAGCAAGCTGCATTGATCTGCGGGATGGATAGAGCCTCGTCTGATCCAGCTGACAAGTAATGCATATTGTCTCGTTACCGTGCACAACCTGCAATGATGTTCTCTGCTCTGCATGGCGGATATTTCCATCCTTAGAGGGAACGTTCTCAGCGGATGGCATTGTTTGATATGTCACAAAAGATGGAATACGGGCACAGTTCTTAGTGTTGCAGCCGGAACTCGCAACCCTGCCTGCTGACGGTAGCCGGCTCAGACGGTGGGGTCGTAGAGTCAATTTTGCGTTAGGCCCATTCGCGGTGCAAGCCTCTGATATGCTTTCATATATTCAACGTTGACGTGGTTCATGGCGAGACTCAAGCACCCTACTCATTCGGAAAACTCTGCATCATAAAAGCTGTTTAGTGCATTTCGTGCAAACGAGGCGTCTCTTCCGTCTTATAAAGGATGAAAGGGAAGGAAGAAGGAAAAATTGAGGCGCTGCAGTTCTGGACGAAGGTGCTCGAGCGAGGCCAGTTTCACCTTTTTGAGTTTGACTGGAGAAGTAGTTCGACGACTGGTTGCTATTCAGCTCTTACTTATGGACTCGTTCGGCATTTTGCCACCTACCTGTGCACCGAGCAGGCAGCACTCGCGGAGAAAGGCTTTCCTGCAGCAGGTTCGAGCGCGTCGTGCTCCCCGCCGACGCCGGGTGACGCCCGGCTCATCTTCTGGTGCGCTGACCAATGCGTAGAGTGTTTGGTACCACCCAAGATACGACTGCTTGCAAGTGATAGACTTGTATTCACGAAGAGCGTCACCAGAGAGGACCTAAAGGACACGGCGCACACCATATTGGTGCTGGTATCCCTGAGTCCAGACTTGTGCAGGCGATCGGAGTTCTTGGACTCGCTCCTGCTTCCGGCTTTACTGTTTGAGAAACCACCACAGAACCTGACAATAGTGATGGCTATCCGACCTCTTGAATTTCATGGTTGTATATGTGATAGTTTGCGATCGAATGCGACGAGCTGCTGGACTTTCATATCAAAGTCTTGTTTTGTTGGATGGACTCGGGTGCCGCTGCGTGGCCGATGCGTTCACTACGGTTTCGAATGTAGTACGGAGGGAGAGCATTTATGGCGGCTGAGCGGGAAGCAGCTAAGCGTTGTCGAATGGGCCTCGCAGCTGGACACACTGCCCTGTCTGTATGACGCGCGCGGTGTGTTTCCCAAGGCATCCCCGGGGGCCAGATTGGAGCCATACTCTGCTACCGTCCACACTGAGCCGGTTGAAGTGAACTCGAACGCAAAGATGGGCAGTGTGGCCAATCTTCAACCATCCACGGAAACGAAGGCAGAGCCGCTCGAGAGCTTCCTTACATCTTTGCCGTTCCGAGTTTCTCTTTCGGAGCGGGAGGAACGCTCGCGATCGCGCCTAAAACTGCCATTTGAGCATTTTGATGAGAGCACGGCAGATGCGATTATCAAAAGTCCTGAAGGTTTTGTAATTTTTGAAAATACCGAAGCGGATGAGCCGGGTAGTGACCCCGAAATCTCAAGCGACGAGGATCTAGACGTTTGACTGCAACTGGAAACTCGACATGCCCAGCACGATGAACCAATGTGAACGGGCTACCGCTGCCAAACGTCTCATGGATTCCGGGATGCATGCTTATCATGTTGCCTTTACGCTCGTTGTTCGAGTCGACAAATCAGCGTTTTCCAGACAACGCCCCGTAAAGTTGAACGCGGCGCCTGCATGTTTGCTTTGTGACAGGCATAAACATACTGGCTTGTCGCGTTTCCAGTCATAGAGCGTTCCATGCGTGAGAAGGATAGATGCATACCGCTAGCGCTATCGTGCGGCATATATGGAAGGCTTTGAAACTTGTTTTCATGCGGGACAAGGGCCACAGTGGACAGGAAATCCGCTGTACCCATTTTGGCGTACCTCTGCTGATGATCGTTCAGTCATGCGGCACTGTTGTTGCGTGGCGCGTTGCGCGGGAATGGTTTGCAGCACTCTAAATGACTCTTTCAGAAGCCCGACGAAATACATCTGCAGATTGCGCAACACACATTGCTACGGACGCTCGCCCTTTCTGGATAAGGACAACACGTATATTCCTGGCTCTGAGCCCCCGGGACCCAGGAACGAGTAACAGCGCATTACCGTACCCGCTGTTCCCTGATCGCATGTGAGATTGAAATGGGATACTGGATTGCGCGCTTTGTTCTTGCCTTTCGATGTTTTCCGATTTTTCGATGTATAGCTTTGACGTTCGAAGTGCAGAATTAAAGGTCTACGGATTCGCTTGCAATGTTTGGGTTTTTCGCTCGTCCTTTCGGTGTCGCTGCTTCGATTCTTTCCGTCAGGGACTCGATTCGCCACTGGAATCAGGATGATTCGCAGCGTCATTGAATAAAAGGTGCGTAAAGAATCGATGTCATTATCCAATTTACACGAGCAAGCCTCGCCTCTTCTCCTTCCCTACGAGAATACTGCTAAAATCACGCATTCGTCAAGTTTTCAATCTTTATGTCTCAGGCAACTGGTGGACGTAGCATTTCGCGCCACTGGATAGTCGACGAAAAACACTCGATGTCCGCTCTTGAAGACTTCTTCAGACGCTCACGTCGAATGTTCGCTGATCTTCTCTCGTCACATAATAGATTCCGTTCAATGCACGATTCATCATTTCTTTTGTACGAACGAGGAATCGGCATTCCACAGCCGCACAATATCTCTCTTGAAATATGTTCCTAGAGGTTCGCATCTCTTCTGTTTGCAGGGGACTGGATCTTGGACTTTGGCTTCAGTCGTAGCTGAAATCATTTATACTCTAAAGTGCATTACTCCGTTGCACAAAGAGAATGTAGACGGATCAATTTTTCGCGCATTGTTCTCCATCCTGGATTTTCCTTTCGGTACTTGTTTCATAATGCGCATCATCGCGTTCCACAAATCCTCTGTCGAATAGAACGTTGCAAACTTGCATGTCCAGCAGCCGGAATGCTCACTGAGAGCATCGCCTAGAAGATGCTCGTTTGCATAGGGAATGTCGCCGCTCGCGGGAACGACGAAGGGCGTCAATGAGGATCTTCAGTTCCCCTCGAAAGTGTGCACCGAGCAGTGATGTAAGCGTACACGCGCTACAGAGTAGCATTAGGAGAAGGAGGTGCAATGGAAGTATGAGAACGCTTTATCACAGCCAAAAGTCTTTGCCGTGAAGGACCCAGCGTGGATGTATTTGAAGAAGATGAAAATGGCTCGCGGAGCGTAGATTGCACTATTCGCCTGTGCATGGAATGTGTTGACAGCGGTCGGGAGCAGCGAAATAGTGACTTTAACGCTTACATCAACATCCTTTGACCACAAAAAACGGAGATGGAGTTACAGGAGAGACCGGCAAGTTGAAAGCCAGATATAATAGACAAGGAACAGAAGTATTAGTAGAAAAAGCCGGCCAAATCTGGTGTCGATTACAAGATGAAGAGACCCAGACTTATGTAAATACGTACACGCTAGATGACTGGTTCTGCTCCTTTTGATTCTGAAAGGGGTATAGTTAGGGAGCTGCAATAGGCTGGCGATAGCTCTCGAGAATAGACTATTTGGACAAATTTGTAGATCAGAATATTTCACGCCTCAACATGTCTTCTGTGCTCAGTCGGCGCGCAGTCGACTTCTTGTAGCCCGAATATTGCCCAAGTTATCGTAATGCAGAATGATTCGACAAGTCGATCGGCAGCAGCTGCTGGCAAAGTCTGGTTGGTATCGAGCGCATTCGCTGGTATGCTCAGTGCCCTGTAGCTGAGACGACCTTCGCGTTAGCAGAAGAGTGGTAAGAAAGGTCCTCTTTTTATCCAATGTGCAGACTTTTGTGATCAGAATCCTAGTTTATCCATCGGAATGAGCATAAAATTGCGTTTCGGAGATGCACCGCGTAGGCGCGTAGTTTGGAACGCAGACTACTGCCCACAAACCGATCCGAATACGACAATACTGCGGCAATCTCTGCCAGAAACGCTGCCGACAAAATTTATAGATGGAATGGAAAGAGAACAGTACTGTATGGATCAACCAGCGCTTTCCAAAACCGTTTGGCGGCAAATATTAGAGAGCATTGTCGATGATAAATTGGCTCTTCTACAGCGTATGATTGACGCTTCACACCGGTAGATTTTGGCGACGAAGCACATCTTTCACAATGACGACATCCCGTGAAGTGGTTCATTATTATCTGACTCGATCGCATTATTGGCTGATGATCAGACATTCGCAGAGCACCTGGCAACCGTGCTCCGTACTTCGAAGGAAAGACTGCGGTGCGCTTTCGCTTTGCGTATTTCAAAAGACGGCAATTTGCTCATGAATTCAGACACGTAGGCAGCGAATGCCAGGGAAGCTATTGAGCACCAGCGGTCGACCAGAGCGTCCATGGCGGTAAAGACTGGTGGGATGAGCGCACCATTTCGCTTGTGCAACGCTAAATTTGTGGTATGCTTGCCAGTTCGAGGACGACATTTAGCTGCTGAGCGACAACTGAGAGTCGAACGCCCGCAAGTTTCGATTCGCTCATAGCTCTAGCGCCATAGTGACATCATGTTTTGCTTTGGAACGAGCGATTGACGGCAAAGCATACGTCTCTGGCAAGAAGCGCTAACTCTTGGCGGCAATCGCCTAGGATTTTCAGGCGTCCGCATACCACTTTGAACGACTCGCAAGTCCTCGACGTTCGAGTAGACTCCGTCCAACGTTGGGTGGCACCAAACGCTTCAGATTATCCCGACACAGTAACTTCATTTACAAGGTTTATTGCGTTGTGTGTATGCAGTGGGCGCACATCGAAGAGCTCCAAGCACGGATGCTGGAACCGGAGTGCCACGTTCGGTACGTCGAGTGGTTCTGCAGAGTGAGGTATCGCTGCGAGCGCTTTGGATACCATTGCAGCTTTTCACGCAAAGAACGGATCACCCGAATTTGCAGTCGAGCTTATCCGGAGCAGTTTGATTCTTTGTCATGGAATCTTGGAGAGTACCAGGTGGCTCTGCAGAGGCCCCTGCGGGTTTCGGCAACTTGCAGGCACGCACGAGGCCCATGGGTGCCGCGCGTCCGAATCTGTGTCCTCGAGCGCGAAGGGCCACATTTATGGTCAACAAAGATAAGTGTATGGATGCCCATATAGAATACAAATTTTGTACATTCATTTTGTGCCACTGACAGCTTCATTCTCGCCTGAGCCTGTCACTGAGCACGGCATCGATTCCGAAGGCCGTTTTCGAACGTGTTTGTTTCGGATGCGATGCACAACGAGCGATCAACCCGGTGCTTTGAACAGCAAAAGCAGTCATGGGGGAAAATAAGAGGCCATGCTCCTTGAAAGATGGGACGGCTTCCGTGAAGTCACGTGCCACTTCGCAATAGTGCATCTTCTATAAAAAAAGGCCCAGGAAACACCGCTCGGAGCGGCACTAATGCCAGCTTTTTCATCACTCACAGGAGAACACAATCACACAAATTGCAAGAATCCTTTCTTTCAAGTATGGTTCTCCAAATGGTAAAAGATCCTTGCACCAAATTTTGATCACGTCGACAAAAACATACGATATGCAACCATTCATACTCGCTAGTTCCATGTCATTCGGGGATCTGGTTACCCCGACTATGCGATACTTTCTCCTCGAATACGAAATTTGTCAACTATTCATATCCGCGAGTCTCATATTACCCAAGGAACCGGTCATACCGAATATTCGATACTCGCTGTTTGTCAGGGAAGCTTCAGCGGATGCAGTTGTGATGGTACCTGGTCGCGACCCCGAAAAAGAGCCCCCAGCTCCAGAGAGCGATCGACGCGATCGCCTGCCTGCCTGAGTACCGGACTGGGCGTCCGAGCCCTGCGTTCCCGCCGAGCCTGACATCGGGCTCGCCCCAGTTGGTATCTCGTGTTCGGTTGCGGACTGACGCAGCGTCCCATTGAGCATGGCTAGTTCCCGAAGTTGTTCTCGTTTGAGGGTATCCCGGTCTTCCGGGACGGGGATCAATAGCAGTTCTACCAGTTCCTTGGCACGCTCGAGGGCGTAATCGGCCTGACTCTCCTCCATCTCTGCCTCCAGAATGACATGGAGAGGCTCACTGAAGACGTGTTCCCAGCCAGGTTTGCCGCGCACTTCATTCTCTTTGTCTTTGCGGATAGAACCCTTCCCTCGAATCATAATCTTACAGCCTGTTTCTTTCTCAAGTTTTTTCAACGTGGCCCCGCGTGGGCCTAACAACCTGCCAACAAAATTGTAGTCTGGATACTGGTCAGCTGGGACGGATACTCGACATCGCTTTTTCACGATGTTTCGGGCAGACATCTTAGTACCTGTGCCCTGGGGAAGCGCATTTGGAAAAGCCGCAGCATCCGACTGCGGTCCACCAATCGGGCCTGGTCGGGTCAGCGATCCTCCTTCAGTAGCATCCTTGAGTGTGGGATCAGACGGCAGCCCCGCAGCACTGCCCATAGCATCACCTCTCGCTTGCGTTGCCGCGAGCGAAGCGTTACCATCGCTGTTGAGGCTTCCACTGCTAGAGCATGCCAAACTGAACTGAGAGTTTCCAGATGAACTCATGCCTTGGCCCTGGCTCGAGAGTGGGCGCATTCCATCTGGAACACTATTAGCAACGCTTCGGCCGGGTGCGAGGGATTCTTCTGATGTGCTCGTTGCGCAACACTGCCGCAGAATCTCCTGAACGCGATGGATTTCTGCACACAGAAGCAGCCAGACTCTTGGCACACGTTCTTTCATGTTCTCCAATAATATTCTCTCTTGTCGCAACTCCTCTAGCACAAGCCTCGCTGCATTAGCGGACAGAGAAGTTGCCACGGGAGCCGCCCCGTCGCTCGGAAGCGCCGCAAATGAAGCACATCGGCGCGGTGGAAGCGGCGCCATTCCGCTCGATGAAGCGCTCTTAAGTGAAGTCAAAAAAGGTCGATGATTCCAAGGTTCTGCCCAACGAGGACCTGAAACACCCAGTGTTAAGTGTGAACCAATATCTCTAGTCTCGCTCCAGATATCTCGATTATCTTCCGCGGGCCACAACTCGGGAGCTCTCATTCCATCATCGTCACGGAACAAGTACGAAGGAACGCTATCCTCGTAGGTCGTTGGCAGCGCGCTAGCTCCCAACGAGCTTCTCGGTACAGGGCCGAAATTGTACGACGAATACGAGGTTACTCTGACGGGTCCGCGGGCCTCTGGCGGCACGTCCACATGGCGACCAAACCCTGATCCCGGAAAGCACGAGCCAAGGCCGTCTGGATGCGGAGCCATTCCGCCTGCGTTTTGAACAGAGACCGCTCGCGTCCAGCCGGTTGCAGCACTGCTTTCGCTTTCCGGCCCCTGCGCAGAGGTACTCTGGCCTAGATTAACGCTCGAGTTGCTCAGAGAAACCGTCGATCCCCAAGGGGTAGGCGCGGGACTCGTCAGAGACAGCTGACTTTGCAGACTTTCGAGTGACCCGGTACGCCCAGTCAGCAGAGCTTCGGGGTCCAGCGCACCAGCACCGCCCTCCCGCTTCGAGTTCTCCACTTGCTCCTCTTTCGGGACACTGTTTACCCAGAGTCCATCGACCCGCGAAAAGTGCGTGTCGTCCATCTGAAAAAGGAGGTTTCTATTTTGCTGCAGCGCGTTCACCGGTAGTGTCACAGCGTAGACGCACCTGCTGCTCTCTGCGTCAGGCACGTTGCGCTGCATGGATCTGCAACGCGTGGCTGCGGGGCGCCTGCGATGCCTCCGGCGCGTTGTGCGGCGACGATTCGTCGACGCGCGCGGAGCCTAGACGCTCCTGCGAGGCGCTCTGCTGAAGCGTGCGGATCGCGCACGCAACGGTGCGCGATCGCCCATGCGTGCAGCGAATCCGCCGCCGCCGCCGCCGCCGCCGCCGCCGAGCAGGCCAGAGGTGTCCGCTTAGGCGGCAAAAACGGCGTTTTGCTGCAGATCGCACGGTAGGTACAAGCATTCAGTGAGACAATGGAGATGCTGTCGCGTGGCAGACGTGAACGTGAGGTAGTCAGTTAGAGCTGTATTCCTAGCAAGTTGTTGCCCAACAACGTATACGTTGCGTGAGGCCGCGGCTCTGTCCGTCACGTTAGCGCTGTCCGGTAGCTGTGGCTGCTTACGTTCCCGCTCAGACGGAGAGACGGGGTGAGGCTCACGCCAACGCTTTTGTGCTCCGGGGCCTCTGGTTAGGTTGATGAATATGCCGTCATCAAAAATCAGCACTCGCTTTTCTTTTGGACTGGGACCTAGGACGATACGATGAAGCAGGCGGGCGACTCGGGTTAAGGCATCACCAGTGGGTACCTGTGCGCGAAGGGTGCTGGTCGAGCCGGCGATCCTCGGCGGCAGCAAAGTCGCCTGGAAACACCTGTGCCCCTTCAATAAGCTGATGTGGCCCAGATCGCGCTCCGTCGCTCTGTTGATCTTTGTTAGAGCTGAATATTGCTTGAGCGTTGGGAGCTCTGCTGCCCGTTATAGACTTGTGTCCACGTCGTTCCTCCCGAAGGCTTGCGCGCTCTTCGGTTTTGTGAGAACTCTATCACCAAGCCATATGGAGCAGAGACCGTGGTGCATGCAAGAGAACGATTATTTTTAGCAACTGCCTCCAAAACCCTGATCGCCGCAAGATATACGCAAAAAGCTCCTGCCTAGGTATCTTTCCATGGGGCGTTTTTGGAAACGGGTACAAGATCGGATCGCAGCCGTGGAGTCTCGGTGCTGCAGACAGGAAAGCTGCTCTGTGAAGTTCCATGCTTTGAGGTTGCGGGCTACTGCCAATGTGAGATTTCATAGGTAAGAATTTGGTTAATGTTCGTCGGGACGTGCAGTGGTTGACCGCACTTTTGCCGCTGCAGCAAGGTCTGAACAATTGAAACAGCGCACCCTCTTTTTCCTTTTTATTTATTTTTCTCGCAAGTATTCAATAGATGGAATGTGTTCTCAAGTCTCAAGAAAGGCTGCGGAAAGACTTGATTTTGTCCCTGGTTACTGGCCAGAAACGCCTTGGCTTGTACTTCTCAGGTATTCTTCGGTCATAAAGTGGACGAGCCACTCTACCTCGACTCTCTCTTCTGAAACTCGTATATCGAAACAAAGCTTATGAAGCGCTATCTACACAAATGCCTCCTCATCTGAACATTGTACTCCAGAGGATTTTTAAGATGAATTTCAGAAGGAGCTACAGGATACGAAGTTTTCGTACAGTTCGTTCGAACGGTGATGAAGAGACACGTATCGACGTGCAGAAAAAAAGCACGCTCGTATGGGTGATCGTCTCGCCTTGAGCAACACACTACCAATGCCGCCGTGAAACCCGATATCTCATTATGGGATAGAGCGGTGCTTTTCTAAGTCGATGCGACTGGTTCCCGGATAAATGTTAGAGCTATTGAGGGGTCCTCAGCGAGCGACCAATTGGCTGCACTTACAGAAGAAACCAGCGAGAATGACGAGAACATCAGCACTAGCAGCCATTCAAACGAGTGATCGCCTAGAAACCACCAAATGGACGGGATCCTTCAACAACTCATCCTTGGTTAGAGCTTTTCGTGGCTCCTCTTTCCCACATTATTATGACCTCTTCTCAGGAAATGGTGGTGTGAGTCACTTGGAAACTTTCACGGAGTGTGCAGCTCAGCCTGGTGTTGAGCTGCGCTCTCTGCCATCCTATCCGCCCTGCTTCCTCCTGGTCGAAGGCGTCTTCCCTGCTGTTCGACGCCATGCTTATAGTCACGACTCAGTAGATGTGTCGTTCACTCCTGTGAAACCGCTCTCCATCTAATAGTTCTATAATTTCACAGGTCGTGGACAGCTCAATTGCTTCTTTGCTCTAGTGCAGGAAGGAGAGAAGTGGCTCGCTTCGTTCAGAGAGCGTGCTCTAGACGGTTCAGTTTGAGAAATGGTACTTGTTGAATTGTGAATACGCGTATCGAGTAGGCGAGATTCAGTCACGCCGTCCACACAGTGCGTCTGAATCCCGGCGAAAACGGATGCGGAGTACTGGGACCATACGGGAATCATCCCGCCAACTAAATGGAACGGACAAGAAAAATCCAGACAAAGAGCCGAAGGATCTTCTCGAAAAGCGGACGAGGAAGGACAGAACCCAAAACTCTCGGAGCCAATTGATCAGTCCTGAATGGCTGTAAACGTCCTACATGAAAACCAATCAACGGATTCAATGTTCCCAAACGTGAGATGCAGGACGCCATCAGGGAACAGGTAGCTCCATAGAGTCTTTCAACTTTTGTTTCTGTTCCAATCAGGTTGCGGTGTTTAGCAGGATATCTACATGACGATGCGATATACCGTATAGATCGTAGATGAATTCCACGTATGATATATACTTTTCTGATCAGTGCCAGCAGGACTGCATCCTTCCTTCGGGTCAGTCATGCCACAGTGCTCAGATGGTTGAGGCACACTGATAGAAACAGGTACATGCGCTCCGTGCCGAAAACCGACATTCTCACAGTGTGTTTGCGGTCAATGGCAGAAAGCGACCCATCGTTCACCTTATGGAGGGTGAACGTGACAACAGTAGCCACCACGGGCGTCTCTGTTTCTCAACATCTTGTTCATGTTGCCCTGAAAACACTAGGATTCAGTTGCAAAGGAAATAACAAATTTCACGTACGGTCATCTTCTGTCAAAGTACCTACGACAGCGTTCATGGAACGTCGCAAGCGTTATGAGGCAAAGGACGTCGATTTGTTTTGTCATTCGATGAGGTTTGTTTCGGACGAAACGGTCGGAGCGTATGCGGGTATTCGTGGTGCGGCGCGCCCGTTCTTCGCACGATCCAACTCGAGAAGAACGACGACATCTTTAGCTGTTCTAGGTGCAGTGGATTCATTTGGCGGCCTCGGATTCGCACGTAGTCAAGGCTTGTACAACAGCATTCACTTTATCGAATCATTGAAGACTTCCTCGACGTCTGGTGACGTCCTTTGGATTAAGCAACATGGCATTGCACCATTTCTTTTTGCATTCATACTTTTGCCGATTCTGTCCGAGAAAAGCTGCATTTCATTCCTCCGTTCTATCTTTGTTTCAACCCAATCGAAGGAATGTTTTCTATCGTGAAGCGTAAGGATGGCTCCACTGGGCGAATCGCTGAAGCGTTCTGCAGACGGTGACAAACTGGGAGCATATATCGTATTCCTTCGGCAAGTCTATCCTTTTCCGGGAAAATCCTCCACTAAGAACATAAAGAAGCGTGTTCATTTCAAGAATTAAAAAATCCAAGGAACAGGCATGCACGTGAAATTCGAGGATCCTGGAGGTCCGGTGTCGTTGGGTTCGAAAAAACGAAAACCTCCTCTTCTCGCCGACCGTCGAGCAAAGAAGAGAAATTTACGAGGAAGAAGAAGAGGGTACATAGGCGAGAAAAGCTATTTAATTTACAGGATGATGACGAGACTCTAATGACACAGAGGGCTCGAGTCCTAGCAATCCTTGCAAAGGTGAGTCCACCAGATGCAATGCACGCTAGTAGTTCGCAAACTGCGACTTCTACGCCGCCGTCAACATTCGACAATATGCGGTGCTGAAGACGAGGCCCGAGAAGCTTTCGCGACGCGACTTTGTATGGCAGCCTCTCAGACTCGAAGTTTTCAGGGAGAAGCTGAAGCCGATAACAGGTGGCGGGCAAAAAAGGCTGGGAGGCGTCTGCGGCTCGGTATTATTTTACCCCACGGTCGCGGAACAGTCTCGCTCCTTTGAACTTTCTGCATGCGTATCTCTAGACGGGGTACACTTGCTCCCAGAGCACACGTTGATGACCTGGAAGCTGCCTATGGGCAACGTAAGGATGTGTGTCAGATGTGTGCGGGCAGTGTGGGGTATGGACCCGCCCCAGCTGCCCTGCAGGCGGTTTCAAGGCTTGAGGAACACCTAGGAGGTGGCTACGGTCCAGTCGCCGGTGAGTCCGCTTTATTGGCGAATCTTAGGGAAAAACTTTTCCTGCACAATGGGATAGACGTTGACGCACAGCGCGCAGCAGTTCTTGTAACTGCCGGTGCGAACCAGGCGTTTGTGAACGTGCTACTCGCGGTCGCCGATAGCGGCGACGCGGTTATTCTGTTTGCCCCCTACTACTTCTCACACTACTCGGCTGCATTATTTGCCGGCTTAAGACCGATAGTTCTGAACTCGAATTCCCACGAAAGCGTTGCCGGCGCTCTGCAATATTACTCCGAGAACTTGCTTCATTCTGAGGTGCCCAGCGCTGAAACGGTGCGAGCTGTGGTTGTTTGCACGCCCTGCAATCCTACAGGCAGCGTCTTAGATAACGCCGAGTTATGGAAGATTGCTCATATATGCGAAGCTCATGATTGGTGGTTAATCATAGATGAAGCCTATGAGCACTTCGATTTCGAGATGCAACTTTTGGAGCGGGACGGAGAACTGACCCTGACCTCGATAGTGAGCCCGTCGTGTCTCACGGGGCTACCGCAGCGAATTCGTCGTCCGTACCTTATGCATAATCGGTCAATTCATATCTTTTCTATGTCGAAGTCATTCGGCATGGCGGGATACAGAGTGGGCTATATCCTTTGTCCGCAAACGGCCCCTATTCAAGATGGAGCGGATCTGTTCGATGCACTCGTGCGGGTGAACGACACGATCGTGACCCATGCATCCCGCCAGAGCCAACTTCTGGCTCTCTGTGTGCTTCGGGATCCCGCCTGCATTAGCACGCTCCAGTCCAGGCGACTAAGAGTGCTTCTTTCCGTACGGGAGCTCTACCAGTTCGCTTTCAAGATGGTCAGAGCCGGACTGATCGAGCTCACACCATCGATGATGGAGGTACTCAGAACATGCCAAAGAAACGGGCGCCCCTTTCGCATTGGCGCCTTTTACCTTTTCTGCCGTGCGTTACCGAAGAGGAATGGCTCCACGCGTGTTGCTCGAGCTAGTGATCTCGAGTTGTGCCATTTTCTCGCAGATTCATATCGAGTGCTTGTTGCACCGGGGAGCATCTTTGGCACGGATGCGCGCGAATGTTGGATACGCGTTTCTGTCGGCGCTTGTTGTTGTAATGATATCCATGGTTTGCGAGATGCGCTTCGTCGTTTAGCAGCCGGTATCGCTGCGTTTCAAGAGCAGAAATTAGCGCGCAAGGTGAGTAGCGTCGATAACGACAACTTGGTGGTATCTACAACGTTTTGATCGTGTCTGCTGCTAAGACCCGTAGCGGTAAAGATCTGGTCAAGAGCATGATCGCACAAGACAAGCCTCGCATGACCAATATCCGACTGCGGCTACTCGATCGAAAGAGCAGTAAATAAGCACATTTCTGAAAAAAAAAGCACAGAATGCGCGGGCTCGACGCGAAACCGAGTTAGACGGCAGTGTAACTCGGGACGCAGCCTAATTTACTTCCAAGGTATAGTGCGTACGCTTTCAGCCATGATTATTCCGGAGCAAAAATGAAGCATGTGAAATGCGCACAAGCTGAGGCAGCCGCTCTGTTGGCTGAGCGCTTCCAAGCTATCTAGCTTCGCACAAGATCTGGAATTTTTCTCCATTAAGGCTCGCCTTAGCTCTATGCTCGAGTCTTGTAGCAAGAACTCTGCGCTTCGGACATAGAACGAGCTGACGAAACAAACACAACCTGTTGGCATTCAGAACTGAAATGCAAGACACATGTACTCGCTTTGTTCCTGCCTCGAGATTTGCACGGCCTTGCTTTAAATAAAAAAGCTCGACTTCCGCAAGAAGTAATATGATCTTACGGACACTTATATTGTTTTAAGATTCCGGATGTCTTTTTGGAGTAGCTCTCTTGGCGCTTTTCCGCTGGAAGTGTAACGTCAATGGAATCAATACCGTTCGCGACGATCTCGGACAAAAAACGTCTATCAAGCAACCGATGTCAATATTCATTGCATACGTACAAGCACCAAGTTCTCTCGTTTCATTACTTGGAGCATGCTCAATCCAAGCATGCTTGAGGTTTTCGACTTTCTGCATGGGTGGAACTCTTCGGGAACAGCAATGCGCGCTGCTGGATTGACAACGAACATAACCCGACGTCATCCCTTGCCGATTTCTGCACATGCCCATGCCAAAAGTTCACTTAACTTGTCATATCATATCATAGGTTCCGTTCGAAAGACGAATCCTCCTCTCTCTGTCTATAGAAGCAATAGAATTTGACTTCGGCAGCAGGGTTCCTCCCGTGGGATATGCTTCCAGTCGCTCTCGTCTCTGTTCTTTGCATTTTCAAGTGCCTTGAAGTCGGACTTGAGTCATTACGGGCATCGTTTCCAGTGGACATGCGTCACCGCCTTGTACGAAGGAAGCGCGGAAGACTCGAAATATCTCGATTTGTCTCGGGCGTGGATTCTCCTTCTGCTATTTGTTTCACGATGGAAGAAATCGCGTTCTAGAAATCCTCTGTCAAATGCGACAACGTGCGCTCGCATGTGCGGAGGATGGAGTAATGGCTTGGAGATGGTGAAAAAACAAACGCGTGATTGTAGCATATGGCATCGAGCGCAGAGACGGAGAAGAGCATCGGCGGGGAGAGTTCTGTATTGGTCAAGTGTATGTGCCTGGCAATGAAACAAGCGCTGACGCATCACAGGGCAGTTCGCAACGGACGTGTGATGCACCTGCGGGAGCCCATGACCGAAGTTAAGTGTCAACGTTGCAAACGGGGCAACAAGTCTGTACACGAACAAGATGAAAATGACGAGCGATGTGTATATCGCGGCTTCCGCCCGGGCACAAAACGCATCGACAACAGCCTGAAGCCGCAAAAGTGGGACTTGGGCGCTGTTATCAACATCATTCGAGTGGAGACAACGGAGCTGGAGTGGCAGGAGAGGCCGGCGTGTTGAAAGCGAGACAAAATTGAAAGGAAAAGAGAGCAGCAAGAGGAAAAGCTGGCACGCGCTAGTTTTCATGATAGTGAGAATCAAACCAAAAATTCAGAGGGTCCACCGGAATCAATAACTGGACCCTCTCGAATTAATTCTGATATGGTTGCGTTTTCGTTTAGTTCAAAGAGTGCTTGGCCCCAAATGCTTCGGCCTCGTCGCTCGCACAGCGTGAAGACGCGCATTACATTCGGGCTTGCTCATTTCTGCAACGACTTGGTATGTTTTCGAAGGCTGGCGTGCAGAAGCAGATAGGTGCTGATGCCTTCGCTATCGGAGCTTATAAAACTGGAATTCTTCCGTCAAAGAAAACGGGTTGGAGCAGCATTTTCTTTCTCGTAGTTGTTGCGGCGACTTCTGGTTGGTACGGTTACGCTCTTGGTCGCGAGCAGGCACGTCGGACGCTCTGTCGGGAAATTTCTGAACTTCGACAGTCGCTGCAAACTTTGGAAACCTCTCAGGATCGAAATGCTCAGCGATAAGCTGCGCGTTAATAGTTCCGTAGCATTGGTAGGCTATTTTCGAATCACGTAGAACATCTGGACGACCACTGTCACGTGAGACTGCTGGAGGTGTCGAGCGCTCCTCTGCTCGTGTTGAACTTCGGAAAGGGGTTTGACGCCAAGACCAAGTTTCAGTAGATACGAGCAGCTGCATCTTTGAGCGTGTGACTTCTTTGAAGAAATCACTTCGATTTTTTTACGGGGCCTCTGGTTTGGCAGAAGAAGCTGCAACATACCAACAGTCTGCAGTGAAGGCACAAGATCTCTGTGTGTGCGGATCGCGAGGCTTCTGGAATGGCCCGGGGGAACGCGCTTGATGCTTCTTTGGACAATATTCGGTACAAGGAACCACTGCGCCATATAGATCAGACTCGGGCCGACGCCCTGTATGTGTGTTTGTCCGAGTCGTAGCGCTCGTTTTTTTCTCGAGAATGCTGCTGCCATGCGTATCGCGGAAGGCTTCGGGCATCAGCGCTATCGCACGTAGGTCGTTTGTATGACGCTGCTCCATACCAAAGCTCAGCTATTCGTCGCCCGAGTTCGTGACAATTTTCGATTCAGAGCTGCGGATGCGACGCGTCGCGCTGGGGACCTCACTGGCCTGCCTTCCGACGCTGGTGCCGCAGACCTGCACGGGCTCCCCAGAACTCCACTGCATCGTGGGTCGGAGGAGATAAATTCTCCTCCCATGAGGTGCGACCTGCATCTCTCGGGGACACGAGTGCCTCAAATGCATGAAGCCAGTCGGAAGTCTCTGCTCCTGTGAGGAATATGCAGTTGTTGGCACTAAAGCCCGCGTGGTCATGAAGCTCCCGTACTGTCAGCCTACCGAGCGGCACAATCCAACGAATCATGTAGCCTCCTTTTCCGTGCCGTGATGTGTGCGGCTCCACTAGCATGAGCGCGTCGTCGAAGAGCACGAGGCGTCCCTCGCGTGCCTTCTTATGGCTCAGACGACCTCTCTGTATACCACCAAAATAAGCAACATTTTGCATACGGATGATTCGCCGTCCTGCAGCAATCACGCGTTGATCGCCACCGCACTCGAGACAAAGGGCGGCAAGCTTCCGGCTGTCATCTGCTAGCTCCTGCCTTTTGTTGGCCAGCTCGGCGATATCGCCAAGTCGGCGCGCTGCCTCAGTCAGTTCCTGCTCGCATGACCTGCCAGAGCCCTCACTCCTTATCTTGTGTAGCAGAAGGCTATAGCGAGTGAGACGCTGGACCGGTTTGATTAGGAAAGAACCGAGGCTTTCGCCGCGGCACAATTCCGAGCTTTCGCATCGATGAAGAAAATCTCGTATAACTGGAGCTTGGCGGAGCATTTTTTCCAGTCTTTCGCTGCGCTCAAAAAAGTCCGAACAGTACTGCGAATACAAGTGGAAGAGGAACGCTTTCGAGAGCAGGACGCGAGCGACACGATCCAGAGGGCAAGTCGCTGATGCCTTGGGCTCTGGAGGCGTTCCAAAATCGTACATGGAGGTTTGCTGCCATTCGCGAAAGCAGTCAGAGAGCTCTTGGAGGAGATCCTCATGTACCTTTGCGAGCACTTGAGTGTTTGAAAACGAATCGATGAGCTGCCGCTCGTACTCGAGAGGCAAAAGCCCCACCTTGTATGCGTCACGAATTGGGTACAGAAAAGCTCGAAGGATCGTCTGGAGGTCCGCCACATAGAGGGCCTCAGTCGCCACGAGCTCGTAAACAGCGTGCACGTAGCGTTCATTGACTCCGCTGAGTGCTGCCTTGCTTCGGAGCATCTCGTGCACAAGGGTTCCGAGTATGATACTCCGCTGCTTCTTCTCCGCAAAGATCAGGTTTCCGGTGTCTGTCGAAGAGTCATGCATGTTCATCGGCTGCAGCATCGCTAGAGGTGAGGCATCACGTAGCCCCACAAGACCACGTGGTCGGTATCGAGGCTTCGAACTACACTGAGTTCCTGCACTCGCAGAACCGTCGCTATAGTACGTGATACAAAGCGTAGAGGTTCCATCCTGGAACCTCCAGAAACAGTGTCCTACGTCGAGCACTAGCTTCGGCAGCAGCGTCGATGGCGGATCATAGAAAGCCAAATAGACACCGACAAGATGTTGTTTATTCAAAGGGACATTCTGATCGGAAGACTCCAGCCACAGTGTCTCAATGAGCTCAACATGTGCGGGCGTCCAGACTGCGGCACACTCCGGCTGCAGCTTTGCGTTCGTTGGGGAGCTGCTGTTCGAATAATCAGCCTGCTTCCGCTGCTTGGAATGCTCTTGAACACCGACTTTTTCTGAATGGAATTCGTAGTTCGTCTGCTGAAAGCACGCAAGTACCCGAACTCGCTGCACCAAGCGCTGGGAAACACCTCGCCATTCCATAGAATTTTAAAAGTGGAAGAGAAAAATCGTGTTCGCGCCAGCCTACTACGTGTGCGCAAATGCCTTCGCCTTCTGTTGTAGCCGGAGCGAAGGCGCATGCAGTATCTATTCGCCTTGTGTTCCTAGTCTGCGTCGTGCTCTATTTTGACGGACGATTTGACAAACTTGTGACGCTAGACGGACGCTCCGAGACAGTCACGACCAAAGCTGAAGCTCAACTTCTTGCTCGTGCGGGTTTGTTGCAAGAAGCGCGCGCTGCAGTGTCGGCTCGGGCGGACACGTTTTTCCATGGCCAGCAGAGACGCACAGGAACCAAGTCTGCATGCTGCAGACCCAAGTATTGTGCGCCCCTGCGAGCAACACGGCGGAGTGTTAGCCGGCAGTGTGAGCAGTCACCCGGCTGCTGCGGAGTGCGCGTCGCACACACCAACCCTGGAAACAGTGGCACCTTGTGCTTCCGGAAGCGCACCAAGTGCTCCTATGACCGACCAGGGCGCTCGGTCCCCTCGTGCTGCCGACAGTATGCCAGCTTCGTCTCTGGAACGCGACGAGCGTGCAAGGCGCATCGCAAGTCGCTTGCCGTCGTCAGCGATACGCCTGCCGGCCTTTGGCGAAGCCGTTTCCCGTCCAAACGCGGGATCCAGCGTCGACGCAACCGCGACCAAAGCAAGCCTACCGTCCGCCGGCGACGATGGGCTGGGGAACTCCAGAGAAGAACAGGGCACCACTTGTTCTGAACCTGACCTGCACAGAGTGCCGGAAAACGACCAGGTTGAGGTGTGCGTAGGTGGCAGAGGCATCCTGCGACCTCGTAGTTATCAGAGACATGCACCTCAGCGCTGCGGACTTCCGGGAATGGCACCTGAAACTGCCGCGCGGCCGGATCATACCGCCCGAAATGAGCTTGAGGAGGCGCTCGCTCGCCAAAGAGCCCGACTCGCCGAGCCCGACGCTTCAGGGGATATCCATGGACGGCACGCAGGGTAGCGAATGGGAGTAAGCTCGCGAGCTCGCTCTGCAGGGGATGCTGTCGTTCGCTCGCAAACACCAGTGGGCAGGCACTGGCGCAGACATCTGTATGTCGAGACTTGATGCGTAGGTGCTGTTCACCATACGCTGCGGTCTCATAGACGAGCAGCTCCGATGTTGCAGCATGTGCTTCTCGCATCGCTGCTGCAAACCAGCGACCCGATCCGCAAGAGCCGTGGACGTGAGCCCGGATTCACGAATACAGCATCTGCACCACGGGCAGCGATCGCTCAAAAATACAAACACACACACACAAGTGTAAGTTTAGGGTTGCGTGGCGGATTCCCGCCTTGTCCGTCGATCGAATGCAGCGGGCCAGAGACTGTACATCGCTGCTACTGATGCCCGCGTTTGCACATGGACCTCGGGTTTGCCGCATCGCCATCGTCACTCGTACGGAATCACAGCTCTAGCAGATGTGCATAACGTGCCATCGAAGCTGCTGCTGCTGCTGCTGCTGCTGCTGCTACCCGAGCACCATTCTGAATGATGTCTATCAAGGCGCGCGTACATGAAGCTTCCGCAGCATCATCCCCATCACGCTTCGTGTTCGAGCAGCAGCAGCAGCAGCAGCAGCAGCAGCAGCAGCAGTGTGTGGATGCGGCTATACCGGTGCAGATGCATTCTATAACGCTCGGACGCGGTGACCTCGCACCGCTCTGAAAGTTACGCGGGAAATCGTGAATACGCACACGCACACGCACAATTGATGCGTGCACTGCATTAGCCGCTGATGGCTGCATGCAAATGCGCTAGGGCCCTCGCGAAACGGCTCGCAAAGGGGAATGCATTGTTATAGGAAGCACCATGATGCGTGACAGGTAAAGAGGTGGCGTTCATCGTGCTGAACATTTCATTCCGGTGCCGAAGGCAGCTGCAAATCTACGCTCTCACCGTCCAGACACTGTAGGCTTAGACTGGAGGCGCTATCCGTTGAGGAAGACGAGACAAAACTAGATGCAGCAGTGGATGCATAACGCAACGCATCGCTGCTGAAAGCTGCGTAAACCCGCGCACTGCTCGCAAACAAGCTGACGATTGGCCTGAAGGTGTCGGATTCAGTGGTTCTATCACCTGACGGACACAACCACTCGCCGTTGTTAAACACGCTTTCGGTAAGTTCGGACGGCAGCGGCACCACCTCGATGCCATTCACGAAGAATCGCACCCCCCGTTTCGAATGCGTTCGCAGGACCCCAATGACTGATTCGGCTTTCGCCAGTACGGATTCCACACTGGAGGCAGGCGCACCAAGAAAGACGACTCGGTGCCATTCAGGAAGTTTTCGCTCGGCGTTCCATCGTACGACATAGCCTTTTGTGTGGAAACCAATGCTGCCGGGTTGCCCTCCGAGAAGCGCGTTCGTCAAAGGGCCTTCTGCTTCCGGAGCGATACCGACACATGCTGCAGCTACCTCTGTTCGCTTGGCGGGTGCTCGGCTCGACCCTGACACATTGCGCCTTCGTCCTTGGACCTTAGAATCAACGATGGAACGAACGGGCTGAGGACCAGTATCAGCGTCCGCGAGTGGCGCAAATAACACCTCGAAATAGGACCCTGGCGGAACCGGCAGCAGTCCTCGCACGCTGCGATACATGCCACTGTGCTGTGGGCGAAGACTTGCGCACTGGTTTCCTGCCGATAGAACAATATCCGCAGCACAGGATTGTGGATCGAAGCCGTAACTGGGCGAGCTAAACTCTGCTCGCAAGGCGTACTGGAGCTCAAGTGGAACCCGTTTCGGCCGCAGAATCGCGTCAACTGACGACGGTCGTGCAAGGAGTCCGGGTTTGGGGACCGCCTCAGTCTGCGGTTGCGTGCTATCCCCAACTCGGCATGGCGCCGCCGCCACTCGTTCCGGTGCTTCTCGCGATCCGCTCCTGTTGTCTGTACCGGCGATTTGCACGTCTGACTCGCTCATCAATAGCTGCGCATGCTGCATGCGTATTTCATTGAGGGAACTCACACGCGACATTGCACCCTCGGGGATAACGTCGCCACCGTCCCGCCCGACGGCGTTACGACGTGGCGGTCGCTGACGCGGTTCCCAGGGGCTGGACTCTGCATCCGATGCTGGGGTTTCCACTGGGATCTCGAGTTCGGCGGCGCCCTCAGACGACGTATTGTGCTCAAGAGGCAAACTACGTGCTTTTGCAACCCATGAAGAGTCTTCCCCATGACCGCTCTGGTGCTTCGTCTGCCATGACTGCATGCCGTTTGATTCACTTTCTGCTGCTGCAACTGTTACAAGATGCATGACGCGCATCGTGCGGTCATGAGACACAGCTTTTGGTGACAAACGCCCCGAAAGAATCTGGCTGGGATCGAGGCCAGACGCGTCCCCCTTACCAGCTGTCTCGCCTGTTGGGAAGACGCCTTCCACGCCGTCTCTTGTTGGCATTTGTGCGTGATCCCCATTGACAACTTGTGCCGTTGAGATATGCTCAGGGTCTCTATCCTCTTGCTGACGTTGTTCCTCGAATTTGAGAACATGCTCCAGGGGAAAAAGCTCCGTCGCCGCGCTAAGAAGGTCTCGCGCGTCGGGAACTACAGTTGCTTCGAACGGCGCATCATTGATGTCATGGTGCATGAAAGTCTTGGACGGTACTGGAGTTTCACTATCGAGATTCACTGCAGCGCTTGGGTCACAGCCGCTCTGCATTTTGCTGTCAGCTGCAGTCAACGACGCCCGGTCGCCTGCATCATGGGATGAGACTGGCAGTGCCTCGTCAACGGTTCCGTCGCCCATTCGCTGTGCTGTGTTCTGCGAAGCCGCCGTACCTTGAACATCATCTGCCCGTCCTAGGCGAGCGTCTCCGCAATCGAGGCGGCCCTGAGCCTGCTCTCGTTGAATCCCTACCAGGCTAGCTAGCGATCGAGGGCGAAGTTCTGCGACTGCGCGCGACCCCTTTCCAGCTCTTCGTTTTTCTTTGTATTCCAGGGCCACCCCGGTGTGACCTTTAAGTGCAATGCGCTGGGTGTTAGCGGATGCACTGTCTCTGGATATATTTCTCTCGTCGCCAGCATTGAGGGGCTGGATTGATAGCAAAGAGCGGTTGCCCGCTGGGCCGGGGAGGTCAGCATGACTGCCGTCAGCCCCGCCGCCGCTATCGGATACTCTCGAATTAATCTTGTTATAAATGCGCGCACAGAAACAACTCTGATCGCCGCAGAGCTCGACATTGACGATGAGGATATTGTTCACGATCCCGCGCTCATCTACGATGGTCGGCTGATCAGGAGAATGCCGCCAGACGTTGTCCACGATGAACTTGTACTGGTGCACCCCAGGAGCCAGCGGCTCCGTGTGCGTCCAAAGGCGTGGATCCTCCGTATCCCGCTGCAGTTGGCGAACTTCACGCCATTTCAAAAAAGATCCCGTAACAAGCACAGTGTTCGGGGCCGCGCTTGTGTTATGGACCCAGACGAACGTCACGTCAGTCACGAGGTAGTCGATTGCCTCCTGGGGCAGGTCAGCTTCGAACGATGCCGATATCTCTGAAACCCTTCCATACGCGCCCAGCGCTGATTGACCTGGACTTGAAGTTCCAGCATTAAAGATGTTTCCTAGTGGCACGCCGGCAGGAATCGGAGTCACGTTCCGTCGCGAGCCGAGCGCTCGACTGGGCTCTACTCCGAACTCACGCGCTCTGCCAGAGCCCGTGTGTCGCCTCGCTGTCCACGCCTCAACTTCGCGGCGCACGCGTGCATGCGATACTGACCACAGACCTGGAGTCGAGGGAGTACCCGTTGACGCAGCCGAGGAAGAGTGTGAATGTGGCGTGCGTGGCGCCTTCGAAGCTGAGGAGCGAAACTCCATGTGGTGAGCCCGTGACAACGACGCCAGCACCAGCTGCACCCCCTACTACCAAACCTGACACTTCGTCTCAGCAGCCACGACCTACTGCAGGCACTCAGCGAATAACGTTGTCTGTACTCGAAACAACGACAGGCTTCCTCGTCTTTACAGAGAAACGCTCGCAGTCTTTACCGAGATGCGAACGCGTGTCAAAGCGTTGCAGACCAGGAATGTCACGTCAAAGTGGACGCCTCCCGGATCCTGACGAAACTGTACTTTATGGTTTATAAAGGCCAACGGTGGAGAGCGGCCCTGCGGGCCCTCGACGTGCCCGCTCGGCGCATGATGTGCGTGACTGATTTCCGCGCTGGGTTACGCTCGCACTGGAAGCCGGTCATGTTGGTGTTCTATTTGCAGTTCCCAAGCGACAGCTCGAAAGCTCAGGCCCGGTGAAGTCACAGGCAGCAGAGCAAATTCGTGGGGATTTAAGGAACTTCATTCTAGGTGCATGTGTGTCATAATGAAATAAAACGTGACAATTACTGAACTCGGGTGTGAGCACGAAATTTCGGAGTCCTTCCCGTAACCATGATCACATGCCTTTGCGGGTTTTTTTCTTAAACAGCTTCCTTAGCTTTTCTTCTGTCCGGATTTCAATACATTGGTCGATAAACTCTCTCCAGCTCCGTTGTCATCAGTTGAAGGATGTTGATGGCAGTGCACAAGTTGCGATTTCGGCGATGACATGTGGCATCAACGCAGCTCATGCGCAGGCGGAATTTGCGATTGACGCTTCGCTAACCATTTCCATCTCCTTCGTAAATAGAGACTGTGTGTCCTTTGCAGAAGTGATGCTTGGCGGCGGTCAGGCGTTCGCAAACATCCACGACACTTCCTCCTCTGAGCGCAGGCCTGTGACACGTCAGGGCTTGCTTCATCATTCGGTACACGCCATTGTTGGTTAGAGAGGGTTCTCGTCGACGCTTTCCTCCGTTCTCGCGCCCAGTATCTACCCTACGTTCAGAGGCGACTCCGCAGGCGACTACATTGTCCGCTGGACACTGAAACGCATGCTGTTCTATTCAGTGCACCATCATCCGCGTCCTAGCACACTCGTCGTTTTCTGCGCACCCTTACCAAAAAATACCTCCGTTAGTGTGACCGGCATCAAGGCACCTTTCAAACTCGTGAGCATTTTTTGTAGCATGTTTCACTCAATGGCAAGAGTGCGTACAGGACTTTTGGGACGCCCTTGTCTTGCGTTCGCATGCTCGTCATACAATTCTTTCAAATGTCTCCTTTCGATGGGATGAAGATGACGAGCGTGCGAGTGCAGCATACGAGTGCAGCTGGAAGCCGCAGGGTCCGAGACTCGTTCTCCACAGCGCCGCCGGCTGCCACAGGGTGGTCGGACTTTACTTCGGATCTCACTGAAGCAAACGGGTACACGTTCACTCTCGCTGGGTCCAGGCAGATGCAGATCGCACGGGGAAGCAAGTTCGCGAGAGCGTGGATCTGTTTTGATCCTCGTTCATCTTCGTATTTCCCCTTCCGAGCAGATTTGCGTTTGAGCTCTGAGATCGTCGTGAATCGTGTACGACGTTCGTGGTTGACGACGGTGAATACTGTCGTGCCATCGATGCCGATGGAGAAGAGTATGCCTCGCCTCCGTCGTGTGAACATCTCCTTCCCTCTTTTTTTTCCTTCTCATTCGCATATTTGTTTGTGTTGCACCGCTTTTCGTTCCTCTCGCGGTGCATGAACGCCTCCGAATCTCCAGGCGAAAGGAGCATATTTCCCTTCATGAACCTCATGGACAGAATCGGTCCAAATCGTTCTCGATGGATTTCGTTCTGTCCATCGTACGTTTCTGGGCGGCCTTGTTCGTGGGCATCCTCCATACCGAAACAAAAAAGGCGTGAATCGAAGCGCAGGTGCGAACGATAGATACATGCGTTCGGAAAAGGAGATAATCTCATCCGATCTGGCACAATGAGACTGCACTAAAGATGCAGAAGCAGCATCGCGTCCGGAGGCCGGTTCCTAGCAGGCTGCAGAACCAACCTCTTCTTGTCGTCTCCGACCTCAATAAATATTCGACGTTCGCGCATCAAGCTCTCTATTCTCCGTGTCGATGGATATCTGTGAAGAACCGGTCATGAAGAGATCTTTCGAGTTACCAAGGCTGGTGATCGAGTGGTCGAACTTTCGCCTCCACGTCATCGAGTCGTTCATGCATCGGTGAAGATGAACGCTCACATGGCTCAGCGTCGCCACTAGTTTTTTTTGACCACGCACTTTTTTGTGAAATCAAAGCCGGTTTGACTCACCAAGCGAGTAAGGGCCTCGACGACCGCAAGATCGCTCCGCTAGGGAATCGAGTACGCCTGGCGTCGATGAAAGCACTGAAACCAGGAACTGTAACCGGTAAATGCTCGAGAACACTGGGGACACGACAGGCCGCCTATGTCAACAGCGCCTGTATGAAGATCCCCTCTTTCGGACTGTAGTCGACGCGTTCGAAGCACGCGTTCTGTATCGTGAAGTGAGCGCGTTGCTGGAGTGTAGAGAAAAGAACTGCGAATTCACCTATGCGGGCGCGATGTCTCGGCTATTGAAAGTACGTTCCGATGTATCCCATTTGCGGCTGCTCCGTTATAGATCAGCGATGAGCGCAGCTTCTCGTCCGGAAGCATACCCAATTGATGAGCTTCGTCCAGGAAAGCACAACGTCGGAGATTAACGGCATTCTCGGGGAGCAGTACACGCCTCTATTCGTGGTACCAGGATTTGTATGTTGCTCTTATGCTGTTGAATTTCCTGCCAGACCGGGTGGGCAGGGGATGTTTGCCTCTTTAAGTAAACATGCTACATATATTCATTCTTTCTGCCTTGTTCATATCTCCTCCTCATGGCTCTTTTGCAATCCACCTTCGGCAAAAGGAAACGAATTGCGCAAATTAAGCGCTGACGAGTTATCAACAGATGTATTTGATGTACTGAATCATTCCTTCACGTGTCCGGAGCCATTATCGATCAGGTTGAAACGCGGGAAATGTGCTGGAATGCACAAAACGAGTCATCCTCTATACTCTGCTCGTTTCGGAGCAGAAGCGGTTCACGGCACGGCATAGTGTCCCTGATGAAGCAAGGACCAGTAGAAAAATCCATGCTAGAGAAATACGCCGAGGAACTGCGATCCGTCTACGCTCCCATCGTGCACACCTCG
>Ga0080006_1157848_pt1 | contig 141206 bp, 120 predicted proteins | sample RS3BMetagenome_FD_69209 | JGI IMG/M metagenome (GOLD analysis project Ga0080006, IMG submission 69209) | Ferric oxide microbial mat and aquatic microbial communities from Rainbow Spring, Yellowstone National Park, USA - RS3B (SPADES... ...
ACCCATGCCGCTCAAGCAGCCCCTGCGTCACCTCCGGATTGGCCGCCCGGTAGAACGCCTCCGAAAACAACCAGTGCGGCGACCGCCCACGATACCCATCATGGCAGTAATGCTCGAACCCCGAGACGAAACCACCCTCGGCACCGTTGGCGGCGATATAGGCGACCACGTCCGGACTCTGGCTCAGATACCACGCCTCGTCGAAGAACATGTTCGGCGAGTGGCCAAGACGTGCGCCGTGTTCGCGGTAGTATTGTTCAGCATCCGACAAGCCGAGTTCGGCCATGTGCGTTGCCACGCCCTTGTGGCTGTGCACGTACCATTCGGCATCGAACCGGGCCCACAGTGGCACGACCGGGGCCCGATCGCGCTCGACCGGGTCGAGCCGTTTGGCAGGATCCGGTGGGAACTCTACAACAATGCCGTTTGTCGCCTTCTCACGATTGCGCGTCTTCACGCCACCGTGAGCGGCACGATGCAGAGCCGTTGCCGGCGGCACGCCGTCGTGCCCGGTGCCGTCGGACACCATGTCGGTCCGTGCCGTGCGCCTGGTGTGTTTCACCCAGTCCTCCCTGACCTTGTTCTTTTTGAGCCGGTCGTGACGCAAGCGCCATGATACGCACCACTTCCGGCAATGACCAAGATCCGCGGGCGTGATCTCGACAGCTCAGTGCGTCTCAGAAACGCGACACGCGTGCCCGCGCGGCTTCCACGTCACGCAGACACCACCGACGGGGGGCGCCGCATGTCTCGCGTCCGGAACGGCTGGCAGAACGGTTGATCGGCGGCGGTTGCAGCCTGGCACTCGTGCCAGCAGCAGCCGCAAGCTCCGCCGATTGCCTGAGAACATGCAGGCTGGAGGGGCAAGTTCGCGCGGTGTAGCGCCGGTCACACCGCCGCTTGCGGGGAAGGTCGACGCTGCGGCACCTCCGGCACAGCCGGCGGGAACCGTTCGCCGAGCAGGATCCACTGCCAGGATCCACTGCCAAGACCCACTGTCTTGGGGCGGACTGGACGCGTCCGCCATCCGGCGTCGGCCGCGACATTGGCGGTCGTGCCCGGCCCGCAGCGGACGGCCCCGGCGAGGGATCTCAGAGAAGGTTACCAGCGCACGTTGGTGGAGGGGGTTGGATTCGAACCAACGTAGGCGAAGCCAGCGGATTTACAGTCCGCCCCCTTTAGCCACTCGGGCACCCCTCCGGTGGCACGCGAGGTAAGGGTGAACCGGGTGGCTGTCAACTCTCGGCGGCAGTCGCCCGGCCCGGTCTGGTGACGAAGCTGCGAGGGGCCACTATAAGCGCCGGATGCGCTCCAGACCCCATGGCCGACCCGGTGCTTCCGGCAATGAACGGCAGCTTCCGACCGGGCAGGCCCCGTCCTCGCACCAGGGCGGTGCGGCGCCGGGGCCGCGGGCCGAGCGCAGCCGCGCCGCGCCGCGAGCCTCCCGCCCGCCGGCGGGCGGCGGGTTGTGGATCTACGGCCTGCACGCCGTGGAAGCCGCCCTGCGCAACCCGCAGCGCAGGCTGCGCCGGCTGCTGCTGACCAGCGAGGCGCAGGCGGCACTCGCCGGCCGGATCGGGCAGTCCTGGCCGTTGCCGCCGGAGCCGAGCGAGCGTGGCCGGCTCGACCAATTGCTCGGTCGCGACACGGTCCACCAGGGGGCCGCCCTGCTCGCCGACCCGTTGCCGCCGCCCTCGCTCGAGCAGGCGCTCGCCCGGCCGGGCCCTGTGCTGGTGCTCGACCAGGTGAGCGACCCTCGCAATGTCGGCGCCATCCTGCGCTCGGCCGCGGCGTTCGGTGCCGCTGCGGTGATCGTCCAGGACCGCAATGCGCCGGAAGAAACCGGCACGCTGGCCAAGGCCGCCTCCGGGGCGCTCGAGACCATGCCGCTGCTGCGTGCGGTCAACCTGTCCCGCACGCTCGTCGCATTGAAGGCCGCCGGGCTGTGGACGGTGGGGCTCGACGCCGCGGGCACGCGCTTGGACGGCGCCGCTTTCGCCGGCCGCCGCGTCGCCCTGGTGCTGGGGGCGGAGGGCGATGGCCTGCGCCGGCTGACCCGCGAAACCTGCGACGAGCTCGCCGGCTTGCACATGCCGGGCGGCATGGAAAGCCTTAACGTCTCGGTTGCCGCCGCCGTGGCGCTCTACGAACTCGTCCGTACCTGAGGCTCCAACCCGGGGCCGGCGCCCGGCCGGCGCACGGCGATATCGCCCTTCAGATCACGTAATCGATCGGCGGCAGGGTCTGGTCCATGGTGAAGGCCGGCATCGCCGAGTGCCGCGTGCCGACCAGCCGCGCCGGGTTGCCGACCACGGTGGTGTAGGGCTTGACGCTTTCGAGCACGATGCTGCCGGCACCGATCTTGGCACCCTCGCCCACCTCGATGTTGCCGAGCACCTTGGCGCCGGCGCCGATCAGCACGCCACGCCGGATCTTGGGGTGGCGGTCACCCTCGTTCTTGCCCGTGCCGCCCAGCGTGACCCCCTGCAGCATCGAGACGTCGTCGCCGAGCACGCAGGTCTCGCCGATCACGATCCCGGTGCCGTGATCGATCAGGATCCGGCGGCCGAGCTGGGCGGCCGGGTGGATGTCGAGCCCGAACGCTTCCGAGATCCGGCTCTGCAGGTGGCGGGCGAGATGGCGCCGGCCATGCCGCCACAGCCAGTGCGCCACCCGATACGATTGCAGCGAATGGAAACCCTTGAAGAACAGGAAGGGGGTGATGAGGTCGGGGCAGGCCGGGTCGCGTTCCTTGATCGCCACCAGGTCGGCCGCACCGGCGGCAACGATGTCCGGATCGCCGTGATGGGCCTCGTGCGCCACCTCGGCCAGCACCCGCGAGGGGATCGAGCAGTCGGCCAGCTTGCGGCCGATGAGCGCGCCCAGTGCCGAGGAGAAGCCCGGATGGACCCGCAGGTTGAGCTCGTAGAGCGAGGCCATCACCGGGTCGTGGCTGCCGGCCGCCTCGTCGCGCATGCGCGACCACAGCACGTCGAGCCGGATGGGCAGGCTGGTGGTCAGCTCGATCTCGTCCACGCGGGGGCCACCCTCTCGTTCCTGGTCACAGGCTGTGCAGATAGGGTGGGGCAGCCGCCGCTGCGAGAGCGTTCGTCAACTCAGCCCCATGGCCTGCATCATGAAGCCGCGCTTGAGCCCCGGCATGCGGTGCACCGCCGCGATGCCGACGTCGCGCACCAGTCGCAGCGCGCGGTTGTCGGTGCTGAACAGCCGGTCGAGCAGATCGGTCGCGGCCAGCATGGCGAGGTTGTCCGGCCGCCTGCGTCGCTGGTAGCGGGCGAGCAGATCCGGCGCGCCGACATCCGCGCCACGGGCATGCGCCTCCATGACCAGCTCGGCCAGCGCCATGATGTCGCGGAAGCCCAGGTTGAGACCCTGGCCCGCGATCGGGTGGATGCCGTGCGCCGCGTCGCCGACCAGCGCCAGGCGCGGGGCGACATAGGACTGGGCGTGCAGCGCGCTCAGCGGATAGCTCCAGCGCCGCCCGACCGTGCGGATCTCGCCCAGATGCGATCCCAGCCGGCGGCGCAGTTCGCGCTCGAAGGCGGGGGCCGGCAGCCCGGCCAGCCGCCCGGCCAGGCCTGACCGTTCCGACCAGACCAGGGCCGAGACGTGCTCGCCGACCTCGCTCGGCGCCATCGGCAACTGGGCGAAAGGGCCGCCCGGCAGGAAATGCTCGAGCGCCTGGTTGTGGTGCGGCCGCTCATGCACGATGGCGCAGACGATGGCCGTCTGGCGGTAGGTGAAGCGGGTGGCCGCGATCCCGGCCTGGCTGCGCAGCGCGCTGTCCCGTCCCTCTGCCGCCACCACCAGCCGGGCACGCAGCCGCCTGCCGGACGCGAGCACGATGTCGGCCGGCCCGTCGCCACCTCCGGCGCCTCTTCCGTTGCGCCCGCCACCGCTCCTTGTGTCGCCGGCCCCGCCACCTGTGTCGAAGCGCACGCTCGCCGCGTCCGGCGCCAGCACCTCGATCCGCGGTGACGCGTGCAGCGCTGCGTTCAGCGCCACGCGCAGGCTCCGCGCCTCCGTCATCCAGCCGAACGGCTGGCCGATGGCGTGGTGGTCGAACTGGAGGAACAGGGGCGAGGCAGCCTGTCCGGGCCGGCCGTCCGACACGCGGATGCCCTCGATCGGGCAGGGCGGCAAGGGCAGGTGCTGCCAGACCCCCGCCTCGGCCAGGAAGGCGCGCGAGGTCGCGGCGATCGCGTAGGCGCGTCCGTCGAACTCCGGGTGCTCCATCGGCGGCAGCGGCGCGCGGTCGACCACCGCGACCTCGAGGCCCGCGGCGGCGAGCCGGCAGGCCAGCGAGGCGCCGACCGGGCCGGCGCCGACAACGCAGACCGCGACCTCGCGCGTTTCGCTGTCGGCCTCTTCGATCCTGGTCGGTTCAGTGGTCATCGGTCCCTGTGCCTAAAGTTGAGGCAGAAGCGGGCCAATATGGGCGGCCCGGCACCATTCGCATAGCCTCCGGCCCGTTCTTCCGCGGCCAGGGCCGTCTGCGCGCTCCGCAAGACGTGGCACGATTTTTGGAACGTTTTATTTTCAAACCGGATTGCTCTATCCGGGTCATTCCGCGGCCGGGCTGGCCGCGTCGCTCCAGTCGTTCCGGCTGGAGACCGCGCGGCCGGTGTGACGCGAGATAGGTGGAGTGAGGTGAGATGAAGCTCGTGACGGCAGTCATCAAGCCCTTCAAGCTCGACGACGTGCGTGAGGCGCTGACACCGCTCGGTGTCCAGGGCCTGACCGTGTCGGAGGTGAAGGGCTTCGGACGACAGAAGGGGCAGACGGAGATCTACCGTGGTGCGGAATACCACGTGAGCTTCCTGCCGAAGGTCAAGATTGAGGTGGCGGTGGCCGACGACATGCTCGACCAGGTGATCGATGCGATCGTCCAGTCGGCGCACACCGGCAAGATCGGCGACGGCAAGATCTTCGTGACCGAGATCACCCGGGCGATCCGGATTCGGACCCGTGAAACCGGAGATGACGCGCTGTGAACGCGATGGTGATGTCCCAGTCTGCTCAGCCCCGGCTGCGCCCCGCCGGCGCCCCGGCTCTCAGCCCCTCTCTGCCCAGGCTGCTCGCCGCAGGCAGCGCCGCCTGCCTTGCAGCCGTGCTGGCGGCCCTCCTGGCCGCCGTGCCGGCCGCAGCTGCCGACGCCAAGCCGCCGCCGGTCGACACCGGCGACACCGCGTGGATGCTGACCAGCACGGCGCTGGTGCTCATGATGACCGTGCCCGGGCTGGCGCTGTTCTATGCCGGCATGGTGCGCAAGAAGAACGTTCTCGCCACCCTGATGCAGGCCTTCGCCGTCTGCTGCCTGGTGACCATCACCTGGACGGTGCTGACCTACAGCCTCACCTTCACCACCGGTAACCCGTATATCGGCGACCTGTCGCGCTTCATGCTGAACGGCATCGCCTCGCACATCAGCAAGGGTTCGGATATCGGCTTCACGATGGGCGCGGGCAGCTCCAACGCGACCGTGATGACGATCCCCGAATCCGTCTACATGATGTTCCAGATGACGTTCGCGATCATCACCCCGGCCCTGATCGCGGGCGCCTTCGCCGACCGCATGAAGTTCAGCGCCATGTGCATCTTCATGGTGCTCTGGTCGATCGTCGTCTATGCGCCGATCGCGCACTGGGTGTGGAGCCCGATCGGCTGGGTCGCCGCGTTCGGCGCGATCGATTTCGCCGGCGGCACGGTGGTGCACATCAATGCCGGCATCGCCGGGCTGATGTGCGCGCTGGTGCTCGGCAAGCGCCGCGGCTACGGCCATGACGACATGGCACCCTACAACCTCACCTACGCGGTGATCGGCGCCTCGCTGCTCTGGGTTGGCTGGTTCGGCTTCAACGCCGGCTCGGCGGTCGGCTCCAACGGCCGCGCCGGCATGGCCATGGCGGTCACCCAGATCGCCACCGCGGCCGCGGCACTCGCCTGGATGTTCGCCGAGTGGATCACCAAGGGCAAGCCGACGGTGCTCGGCATTGTTTCCGGCGCGGTCGCCGGACTCGTCGCCATCACCCCGGCCTCGGGCTTCGTGCTGCCCGGCGGCGCGATCGTCATCGGCGTCGCCGCCGGCGTGATCTGCTACTTCGCCGCCACCAGCCTCAAGCACGCGATCGGCTATGACGACAGCCTCGACTGCTTCGGCGTGCATGGGGTGGGCGGCATCGTCGGCGCCCTGCTGACCGGCGTGTTCGCCTATGGACCGCTGTCGGCCACCGACGCCTCGCCGGCCGGCACGGTCGGCGGTTTCGCCCAGCTCATCATCCAGGCCAAGGCGGTCTGCGTGACCCTGATCTGGAGCGGCGTGCTGTCCTTCGTCCTGCTCAAGATCATCGACCTCACCATCGGCCTGCGGGTCTCGGAGGAGGAGGAGGTCGAGGGCCTCGACATGACGCTGCATGGCGAACGGATCAACTGATCCGCCTTCCTGCCCACAGTTCCTGCTGAACCTCCAGCCGGAAAGGCCGCCCTCACCGGGCGGCCTTTTTCGTGTCGCCCTGCCTGGGCCGCGGCCTCTTCCCCGCCACCGGTACGTTCACGACCGCCCCGGCGTCAGCGGCCGATGAACAGGCTGTCGGTCGCGTAAGAGATCCAGACCCGCCGGCCACGCAGCCATGCGCTGCCGAGCAGCATGTCGAACGGCTCATCGAGCCTTGCCACCGTCAGCACGGGCCGGTTGGACACCTCGCCTCCCACCACCAGCCGTCCGAACTGGTGCCAGTGGTACAGATGCGGGCTGAGGTCCACGCCGCGTGTCACCCCGCCCGGATCGCCAGCCAGCGCCGCCTCCGAAAGGCCGAGCCGTTGCGCCGCGCGGAGTGCCAGCAGTTCGGAGCGGGCCCCGGTATCGAGCAGGGCGGTCAGCCGGTGGCCGTCCAGGGTCACCGGCAGGGTCGGCCGGCCGTCTGCGATCTGCAGCGCAACGCGGTCGTGGGGTTCAGGCCAGCCGGGCGGAAGAGCACAGGGGCCCGGACCCGGCTGCACCGACCAGAGCGACAGGGTGCGCCCCGGCAGGTCGAGATCAAGGTCGAAATGCTGCAGCACGTCGCCGCCCAGGAAGCCGATCACCGCAGGCGTGCCGCCGGGCCGGCCGGGCAGGTTGCCGACCGGCATCGCCACGCGGCCCAGCGACAGCGAGCCGAGCCGCAGCGGCAGCAGCGCGATCCGGTCGATGGTGCCGTTGCCGCCGGTTCCGCGCAGCGGGATGGGCGGTGCTGCCGCAGCGGCAAGGCCCAGGGCCGCCACGGCGCGGGGATCGACCAGGCCTGCATTCGAGCCGGTGTCGATCATCAGCCGCACGGCCACATCGCCGACGCTGGCCGGCACGCACAGGAAGCCGAGCGTGTCGTCGAGCGGCAGCCGGGCGAGCAGTCGAGCGCAGGGCGCGGCCGACAGCCGCTCGCCGGCCGACGCGCCGCCGGTGAGCAGGCAGGCAAGCGCGCCGGCCACCGTGCCGCGCCGGCTCAGCGTCGCGCGCAGTACTGCCACCCGGGCCGCGCCGCCGCCCGTGGCGGCCTCAGGCTGGCTGGTTTCATCCGCGGCGCGCTCAAGCCGCGCCGGGCCCGGCCGCGAAGCGGTCGGTCGCGCGCACCAGCGCATCGAGGATGCCCGGCTCGGTGGCGGCGTGGCCGGCCTGCTCGACCAGCCGGAACTCCGCCTCCGGCCAGGCGCGGTGCAGGTCCCAGGCGGTGCGCATCGGTGTCGCGACGTCGTAGCGGCCCTGGACGATGGTGCAAGGCAGGTGGCGGATCCGGCCCACGTTGCGCAGCACCTGCCCGTCCTCGAGCCAGGCCGAGTGGGTGAAGTAGTGGTTCTCGATCCGCGCGAAGGCCAGCGCGTAGTCCATGTCGGCATGCTGTGCCGTGATCTCCGGAGCCGGCCGCAGGGTCAGCGTGCCGCCCTCCCACAGGCTCCAGGCCAGCGCCGCCTCGCGCATCGCCTGCTCATCGCTCCCGGTCAGGCGGCGCCGGTAGGCGGCGATCAGGTCGCCGCGCTCGTCGGCCGGGATCGGGTGGAGGAAGCGCTCCCACTTGTCGGGAAACAGCCAGGAGGCACCGTCCTGGTAGTACCAGAGCAGCTCGGCGCGCCGCATGGCGAAGACGCCGCGCAGGATCAGCCCCAGGACACGAGCGGGATGCGCCTGGGCATAGGCCAGGGCGAGCGTGCTGCCCCAGGAGCCGCCGAACACCAGCCAGCGTTCGACCCCGGTCGCTTCCCGCAGCCGCTCGATGTCGTCCACCAGGTGCCAGGTGGTGTTGTTCTCCAGGCTGGCGCGCGGCGTCGAGCGGCCGCAGCCGCGCTGGTCGAACAGCAGCACGCGCCAGCGCGCCGGGTCGAACAGCCGCCTGTGCAGCGGCGAGCAGCCGGCTCCCGGGCCGCCGTGCAGGAACACCACCGGCAGACCTCCCGGGTTGCCGCACAGCTCCCAATGGATCCGGTGGCCGTCGCCGGTGTCCAGCAGGCCCTGCTCGTAAGGCTCGACCGGCGGGTAGGGGCCGCGCAGCAGCGACGCCCAGCTCACGCCCCCGGCTCCCCTGTCTTCCCTGTCTTCCCTGTCTCCCCGGTCTCCCATCCTGCGGGCTCGCGTGCCGCGCGCGGGTGGGTCCGCTGCCAGACCTCCATCAGCCGCGCCTCGTCGGCGAGCGTGTAGAGCTGGGTGGTCGACAGGCTGGCATGGCCGAGCAGCTCCTGGATGGCGCGCAGGTCAGCGCCCGCGGTCATCAGGTGGGTGGCGAACGCATGGCGCAGCGCATGCGGCGTCGCGTGCTCGGGCAGACCGGCGAGCCGGCGGTAGTGCCGCATGGCGCGCTGTGCCACCGCCGCGTCCAGCCGACCGCCGCGGGCACCCACGAACAGCGGCGACGCGGGTGCCGGGTCGGGATGGGCCTCGACCCAGTCGGCGAGGGCGGCGCGCACCGGAGCCATCAGCGGCACCAGACGTTCGCGCCCGCCCTTGCCGCGGATCCTCAGCGGCCGGTCGGCGTCGCGCGGCAGGTCGCCGAGGTCGAGCGACAGGGCCTCGCCGATGCGCAGCCCGCTGCCGTAGAGCAGGGTGAACAGGGCCGCGTCGCGCCGCGCGAGGATGGGATCGGTGGCAAGGGCGGCCACCCCTGCGGGCAGTGCCAGCGCCTGGGCGGTGGCGACCGGCCGGGGCAGCCGGCCCGGCGCGCGCGGGGTGGCGAGCAGGGAGGCCTGTGCGTTCACCAGCCCGTGCCGGCGGCCGAGATAGCGGAAGAAGGCACGCAAGGAGGCGACCCGCCGCGCCCGTGTCCGGTTGTGCGCCGCCTGCCGCTCCGCTGGCGGCCGGTGGGCCCGCCGGCTGTCGCCCGCCTCCAGCTGCCGGGCCTCGTGGGTCATCCAGGCGCGCAGGTCGGCATGGCGCAGCTGGTTGAGGGCGGCGAGGTCCGGCTCGCCGCCGAGATGGGTGGCAAGGAAGCCGAGCAGCCGGCCCAGATCGTGGCGATAGGCGACGAGGGTGCGCGGGCTCGCCCGCCGCTCGGCCGCCAGCCAGGCCAGGAACGCGTCGAGCGCCTGTGCCCCGCTCATCGCCGCGGCGCCGCCTTCGGGGGTGTCGCAGCCGGAGCGCAGGCTCACGCGGCGCGCAGCGGCCGTGCCGCTTCCAGGCGCGCGGCCAGCGCGCGGCCGAGAAAGCCGAGTGAGGCAAGCCCGCCGCCTTCCGCCATGGTCGGGCCGAGGATGGAATCGTTGCGCGCCGCCAGTGCCAGCAGCATCGGCGGCAGGTCGCCGGCCGGCACGCGCAGCAGCGCGTCGTGGCGGGCCAGTGGCGCGGCTTCGCCGTGCAGTTCGGCGGCATCGGCCGGCTGGCGGCGGAGCACCACGTCGCGCCGCCCGATCAGCCGCGCCACGCTGCCCGGCGCCAGCACCCGTGTGGCGAGCGGCGGCCGGTTCGGCTTGCCGGGCGCGGGTTCGCTGCACAGCAGGGCGGCGTCGACGCCGAGCAGGGCGGGGAGGTCCACCGTGATCCAGGCGGACAGGTCCTCCGCCCGCACCAGGGCGAGAACCGCCTCCTGCACCTGGCCGAGCACGCCGGCGCCGGCACGCAGCACGCAGAGCGTCTCGCCGAGCTGGACCGTGGCGCTGTCGACCCGGCGGCGTGCGGCACCCAGCATGGCCGCCATGTGGTCGGCCAGCCGGTCGCCATGCACCCGGCACGGCGGCGAAAGATGCTCGTAGAGGCCGGCCTGCCCGGCCAGCCAGTCGGGATTGTCGCGCAGGAAGCGCGCGACCTCCTCCGGCGAGGGGGCCGACAGGTCCGAGCGGCTCACGCGCGGTCTTGCCCGGCCATCCCGGCGCCGCTTGCCCAGGCGCCGCTTCCCCGGGCGCCGCTTCTCCCGGCGCCGCTTACCCCGGTCCCGTTGGTCCAGGCGATTGCCCGCGCGCCGCCGCGACGGCACAGTGGGCAGCATCCGGCGGTGCTAATCTCCCAGGTCTGGCTTTCCCAGCTCTGGCGGCCGGAGCCGGCGCGTCGCGTCGCGCCACCGCACGGCACGGGGCGCTCCGCCCGCGCCGGGGCAGCGAACCAGGGAAGGGGCCTGTCGCTGGGAACCATCACGCAGCCGAGCTTAGCGGTCCCGGACGGCCGAAGGAACAGCGCAGGCGACCGACCGGGCGCGGCCACGCAGCGGGTGAGGGTGATGCTGCCCTACCCGTTCGCCGAAGCGCTCGATTATCGCGCCACGGCCGCCGGCCCGCCGCCCCCGGGCAGCGTGGTGCAGGTCCCCCTCGGACGCCGGGAGTCGCTGGGCGTGGTGTGGGACGAGGATCCTGCCCTGCCGCCCGAGTTCCGCCCCGAGCGCGCGCAGCCGGTGCCGGAAGCGCGGCTGCGGCCGCTGTCCGGCGTGCTCGACGTGCCGCCCCTGCCGCAGGCCTCGCGCCGCTTCGTCGACTGGGTGGCCGGCTACACCCTGACCCCGCCCGGACTGGTGATGTCGATGGCGCTGCGCCTCGGGGCCTATGCGCCCGAGCCGCCGGTGATCGGCTGGCGCCCGGCCGACCCGCTTCCCGCCGGGTTGAAGCTGTCGCCGGCGCGGCTGCGCGTGCTGGAGGCGCTGCGCCGCGAGCCCGCTCCGCTTGCCACCGCCCGGCTCGCCGAGCAGGCCGGCACCGGTGCCGGCGTGATCCGCGCCATGCAGGCCGCCGGCCTGCTGCAGGCCTGCCCGGTCGAGCGGCCCGGCCCGTTCGGCCTTCCCGACCCGGCACATGGCCGCCCGTCGCTGTCCGCCGAGCAGGAGGGGGCGGCCGGCGTGCTGCGCGAGGCGGTCGCCGCCGGCGGCTTCTCGGCCACCCTGCTGCAGGGGGTCACCGGCTCGGGCAAGACGGAGGTCTATTTCGAGGCGATCGCCGCCTGCCTGGCAGCCGGCCGGCAGGCCCTGGTGCTGCTGCCGGAGATCGCGCTGTCGGCGCAGTGGCTGGAGCGCTTCGCCGCCCGCTTCGGCACCGAGCCGGCGGTCTGGCACTCGGACCTCGGCTCCAAGCGGCGGCGCATCGCCTGGCGGGCGGCGGCCGAGGGCAGCGCGCGGGTGGTGGTCGGCGCCCGCTCGGCACTGTTCCTGCCGTTCCCCGATCTCGGCCTGGTGGTGGTGGACGAGGAGCACGAGACCGCCTTCAAGCAGGAGGACGGCGTCACCTACCATGCGCGCGACATGGCGGTGGTGCGCGCCCGCCTGTCGCAGGCGCCGGTGGTCCTGGTCTCGGCCACGCCGAGCCTGGAGAGCCTGGCCAATGTCGAGGCCGGCCGCTACCGCCACGTGACGCTGACCGCGCGCCATGGGCCGGCCCGGCTGCCGGCGGTCGAGGCGCTCGACATGCGCCTGCATCCCGCCCCGCGCGGCCTGTTCCTCTCGCCGGTGCTGGCCGACGCCATTGCGGCCACGATCGGGCGCGGCGAACAGGCGATGCTGTTCCTCAACCGGCGCGGCTACGCGCCGCTCACCCTGTGCCGCGCCTGCGGCCACCGGCTGCAATGTCCCAACTGCACCGCCTGGCTGGTCGAGCATCGCGCCCGGCGCGAACTGGCCTGCCATCATTGCGGCCACCGCGAGCCGGTGCCGCACGCCTGCCCGGCCTGCGGGGCGGAGGCGAGTCTTGCGGCCATCGGCCCCGGCGTCGAGCGGATCACGGAGGAGGCGGGCGCCCTGTTTCCGTCCGCGCGCATCACGGTGATGGCCAGCGACACGCTGCCCGGGCCGCAGGCGGCGGCCGAGGCGGTGCGTCGGATCGCCGAGCGCGAGATCGACCTGATCATCGGCACCCAGATCGTCGCCAAGGGCTGGCACTTCCCGCATCTCACCCTGGTCGGCGTGGTCGATGCCGATCTCGGCCTGTCGGGCGGCGACCTGCGTGCCGCCGAGCGCACCGTCCAGCTCCTGCACCAGGTCGGCGGACGCGCCGGGCGCGCGGAGGAGCCGGGCCGGGTGCTGCTGCAGACCTTCAGCCCCGAGCATCCGGTCATGCAGGCGCTGGTCGCCGGCGATTTCGCCGCCTTCATGCGCACCGAGGCCGAAGCCCGCCGGCCCGGCTTCTGGCCGCCCTACGGACGGCTGGCGGCGCTGATCGTCAGCGCTGACAGCGCGGCGGCCGCCGACGAGCTGGCCCGCGCCCTGGCCCGGCACGCGCCGGCGGGCGAGGGCGTGCAGGTGCTGGGACCGGCGCCGGCGCCGCTCGCCATCCTGCGCGGCCGGCACCGGCGGCGGTTCCTGCTGCACACGCGGCGCAGCATCGCCGTGCAGCCGCTGCTGCGCGCCTGGCTGTCCCAGGTCCGCGCGCCGGGCAGCACGCGGATCGAGGTCGACGTCGACCCCGTCTCCTTCCTCTGACCTGGCCGGCCAGTCCAGCGTGGGGTCTGCACTGTGCCCGGCCGTGCCGCGCCAGCTGCTGCAAGGGTCTGGGCTTTGCGCGGCCGGCACGGGGCGCTAGACCGCTGCCCACGTGAACCTCAAGGCCAGCCCGCCGGCCCGCTCCCGGTCCGGATGGCGCCTACCGCGGGAGTGGCCCCATGCCCGACCAGTCGATCCTCGAGTCCGCCATCACCAAGGCCCGCTGGCGGCTGATGCCGCTGCTGCTGGTGATGTATCTGGTCGCCATGCTCGACCGCACGAATATCGGGTTCGCCAAGCAGGCGCTGCAGCACGATGCCGGCGTCTCGCCCGCCTACTTCGCGCTGGGTGCGGGCATCTTCTTCATCACCTATGCGATATTCGAGCTGCCCAGCAACCTGATCCTGCACAAGGTCGGTGCAAGGATCTGGATGTTCCGCATCATGGTCAGCTGGGGGCTGGTGGCCGGGGCGATGATGTTCGTGCGCGGCGACTGGTCCTATATCGGCCTGCGCCTGCTGCTCGGTGCCGCCGAGGCTGGCTTCTTTCCCGGCGCCATCCTCTACATCACCTACTGGTTCCCGGCGTCCGAACGCGGCCGGGCGCTCGGCATGTTCTATTTCGGCTTCCCCATCGCGCTCACCCTCGGCAGCCCGCTGTCCGGCGGACTGCTCGGCCTCGACGGGCTGGCCGGACTCGCCGGCTGGCAATGGATGTTCCTTGTCGAGGGCCTGCTCGCCTGCCTGGTCGGCGTCTACGTGCTGTTCGGGCTGACCGACAAGCCGGCCGACGCGGCGTGGCTCACCGCGCCCGAGCGCGAGGCGCTGACCCGGACCATCGACCACGAGACCGAGATCAAGCAGGGCCGTGGCGGGCTGCATCTCGGCCGCGCCCTGCTCGACCCGCGCCTGCTGCACCTGCTCGGCATCTATTTCTTCCTGCAGATCAGCGTCTATGGCGTGACCTTCTACCTGCCTGCCCAGGTGAGCGCCCTGCTGGGCCGCTCGATCGGCCCGGTGGTGGGCCTGGTGGTCGGCATCCCCTGGCTGTGTGCCGCCGCCATGGCCTGGTTCTTCCCGAGCCTCGCGGTCCGCACCGGTCGCTCGCGGGCCTTCGCGCTGATGTTCCTGATGTTCATCAGCCTCGGCCTGGCCGTCTCGGCCGTGGCGCCGCCGCTGTTCGCCATTCTCGCCCTGTGCTTCGTCACCACCGGCGCGATCTGCGTGCAGCCGATCTTCTGGACCTTCCCGACCGGCTATGTCGGCGGTCTGGCCGCGGCCGGCGGGATCGCGGCGATCAACTCGCTCGGCAATCTCGGCGGCTTCGTGGCACCCAACGTGCGGGCCTGGGCGGATGGGCATTTCGGCTCCGCTGCCGCCGGCCTCTACGCCCTGGCCGTGGCCGCCCTGGTCTCGGCGCTGCTGGTGCTGCTGCTGCCGGCCAACATCGTCACCGCCCCGGGCAGCACCGGAGAGGGGGCGGCCGGGGCGCCGGCGGATACCCTGGCGGGGGGCGACCTCAAGGCGGGCAGATTGTGAATCCCGATCGGATCGTTAAGTTGGCGCTTCGTATCGTAGGCAACGTCTAGGTGTCCCGCTTGCCCAACTACACGCCCCTGCAACGTTGCCGCATCGGCGGCGGCGAGACGCTGATCACCGTGCTCGATCTCGGCCAGCAGGCGCTGACCGGCGTCTTTCCGCGTGACCCTCAGGCCGCCATCACCACCGGACCGCTGCGGCTGGTCTGGTGCCCGGACTCGGGATTGCTGCAGCTCTCGCATTCCTACGATCTGGGCGAGATGTACGGCGAGAATTACGGCTACCGCTCGGGCCTCAACCGCAGCATGGTCGACCACCTGACCCAGAAGGTGGCGCAGCTCGAGCGCGTCGCCGCGCTGTCGCCGGGCGACACGGTGCTCGATATCGGCTCGAACGATTCCACCACTCTGCGTGCCTACCAGACACCCTCGCTCAAGCGCGTCGGCATCGATCCGACGGGCGCCAAGTTCCGCGCCTTCTATCCCGACGACGTGACGCTGGTGGCGGATTTCTTTTCCGCCGACAGCTTCCGCGCCAGCCGCGCCGCACCGCCCAAGCTCATCACCTCGATCGCCATGTTCTACGACCTGGAAAACCCGGTGGGCTTCGTGCGCGACATCGAGGCTGTGCTCGCCCCTGGCGGGCTGTGGCATTTCGAGCAGAGCTACATGCCCTCGATGCTGCGCCTGACCTCCTACGACACGGTCTGCCACGAGCATCTCGAATACTACTCGCTCGGCGTGGTGCAGAAGGTGCTGGCTGCCGGCGGCATGAAGGCCATCGACGTCAAGATGAACAACGTCAATGGCGGCAGCTTCGCGGTCACCGCGGTGCGTGCCGACGACCAGACGCACCGTGTCGAGCCGGTCGTCTCCTGGCTCGGCGAGCAGGAGGAGCGCATGGGGCTGTCCACCCCGCGCCCGTACCGTGACTTCGAGGAGCGCGTCTACCGCCACCGCGCCGACCTGCGCCGCCTGCTCGAAAGCCTCGCCGCCGACGGCAAGAAGGTGTTCGGCTACGGGGCGTCGACCAAGGGCAACGTCATCCTGCAGTTTTGCGACATCGGCCCCGACCTCGTGCCCTTCATCGCCGAGGTCAACGAGGAGAAGTTCGGCGCCTACACGCCCGGCACGCGCATCCCGATCATCGCCGAAGCCGAGGCGCGCCGCATGGAGCCCGACTATTTCCTCGTGCTGCCTTGGCATTTCCGCGACGGCATCGTCCGCCGCGAGGCCGAGTTCCTTGCCCGCGGCGGCCGCATGATCTTCCCCTTCCCGGAGATCGAGATCGTCTGAGAGCTGAAAGGCAAGCGACGTGAGGGATCTGGCCTCCGCCCGACCACGCCGGCTCTATTACTGGATCCACCATACGGGCAGCTATGACGGCAATACCGGCGTGCAGCGGGTGGTGCGCATGCTTGCCGCCGCCCTGCTGCGCGATCCGTCGATCGAGCTGGTCCCGGTCCGCTGGTGCTCGACCACGGAAAGCATCGTCCGCGCCGACGAGCCGTTCCTGTCCGGCTTCGCGCGCTATGGCGGCCCGTCGCTGCCCGCGCCGGCCGAGCCCGGCGTGGCACTGCATCTGAGTGCCGCCGACCAGGGGGCGCTGGACGGAAGCTGGCTGCTGCTCGGCGAGGTGCCGCATCTCGGCGGCAGCACAGCGGGACCCGGGCCGATGGTGCCGGTCGCCTTCGACTATGCACGCTATTACGGCCTGCGTATCGCGGCGGTGTTCTACGACCTGATCCCGTTGCGCGTCGGCGGCTACGAGGCGATGGCGCCGGCGCACGCCGCCTACGCGGCCGGGCTGATGGCCGCCGACATCGTGCTGCCGATCTCGCGCACCGCCTGCGACGACCTCGCCGCCTGGTGGCGCGAACAGGGCCATCTCGACGTGGCGATGCCGCCGCTGGCCCCGCTGCTGCTGCCGGCCGAGATGGTGGGCATCGGGCGCGTGGTCGAGCCACCCGAGGCTCCGGCCGACGATGGCCTCGTGCGCCTGCTCGCCGTCGGCACGGTCGAGCCGCGCAAGAACCAGCTCGCCGTCGCCGAGGCGCTGAACCGGCTCGCCCGGCGCCGACCAGACCTTTCGGTCCGGCTCGACATCGCGGGCCATCTGCATCCGGCGGTCGCTCCCCTGCTGCGCGCCCAGGTCGCGCAGTCCGGCGGCCGGATCGCTCTCCACCAGTACTTGTCCGATGCCGAGGTCCGCGCCCTGACCGAGGCCTGCGACGCGACGATCTTCCTGTCGCGCGCCGAGGGTTTCGGCCTGCCGATCGGCGAAAGCCTGTGGCAGGGCCGGCCGTGCCTGTGCTCCGACGTGGGCTCGATGGCCGAGATCGCCGAGGGTGGCGGCTGCCTCACCGTCGATCCCAACGATCCCGGCGCCATCGAGCGCGCCCTCGAGCGCATCGCCGAGGATCGCGCCCTGCGCGAAAGCCTCGCCGCGACCGCGCGCAGCCGGCCGCTCTGCAGCTGGGCCGATTATGCCGCGGCCCTGCTCGGCGCGCTGGCGGCAGCCCCGCCCGAGCGCCGCCTGGTCGTGGTCGAGGGAAGCCGCGGCGGCACCGCGAGCCAGCTCGCCGAGCAACTCGCCTCCGCGGCGATCGGCATCCGGCGCCTGCACTGGCGGGCGGACATCGCCGCCTTGCTGCCGGGCAGCCGTGAGGCGCCGGACTCCCGCACCGCCATTGGCGGCGGCGACCTGCGCGGCCTCTGGGCCGTGCTGCCGCTGGCCAGCGTGCGCAACAGCGCCGAGGCGCTGCGCATCCAGGACGAGGTGGCGGGTCTCGGCATGAAGCTCGCGGTCCAGCTCGAGCCTGAGCCGCATCTCGGTGAGGGCGAGCTCAGGCTGCTCGCTGGGGCCGACCTCGCCCTGTTCGCGCGTGCGGCCGATCTCGAGGACGCGCTCGCTCGCGCCTTCCGCACCCTGAACCGGACGGCGACGTTGCGCCAGCGCTGGCGCACGGCCGAAGACGCGGCGGCGCTCGCCGCGGCCATCGCCGCGCGCCGCTCACCGATCGCCGCCTGCGGCGCCCCCGACAAGCCGAGGCGGGTGTTCTTCCTCGCCGGCCTCACCGCCCAGCAGCCGTTCAACACCGGCGTCCAACGCGTGACGCGGGCGCTGGCCCGCGTGCTGGAAGGCGAGGGGGTGGAGATCGTCGCCGTGAAATGGGACGAGGACACCAACCGGCTGGCGCTCCTCGACGAGCCCGAGCGCGCCCACCTGCGCCGCTGGGACGGTCCGGCGCTGGCGGCGGGGCCGGCCGAGCTGCCGGCCGATCTCGCGGGCGATTGGATGCTCGTCCCCGAGATCGCCGTCCCGTCGCGGCCGGCGGGCTCCAACATCGCCGCCTATGCGCGCGGGCGCGGCATGCGGGTGGCGGCGATCCTCTACGATTTCATCCCCCTCAAGATGCACTACCTCTACCCCGAGGCGATGCTGCCGGCCTTCGAGGACTACTGGAAGCTCTTCGGCGAGGCCGACATCGCGCTGCCGATCTCCTGGACGGTGGCCGCCGAACTGAGGCGCTACCTCGCCGAGCGGGGGCGCCGGCTGCCTGCGATCATCACCTGCCCGCTGGCCGCCGACCTGCCGGGCGCGCCGCGTGCCCGCCAGCCGCGCCGCCCGCGGACCGACCGGCCGCTGACCCTGATCGCCATCGGCACCTGGGAGCCGCGCAAGAACTACCCGCGCCTGCTGCGCGCCCTGATCGCGGCACGCCGCCTCAGCGCGGCGAGCCCGACCGGCCGGCCGATCCGGCTCACCTTGGTTGGCCGCCGCGCCGAGTTCCCTGAACTCAACGCCGAGATCAACGACCTCGCCGCCCAGGCGGGCGACGTGACGCTCGCCCAGCATGTCTCCGACCCCGAGCTGCTGGCGATGATCGACGCCAGCGACGTCACCCTGTTCGGCTCGTGGGAGGAGGGGTTCGGGCTGCCGGTGCTGGAAAGCCTGTGGCGCGGCCTGCCCTGCATCTGCCATCACGGCTCGGCGATGGCCGAGGTGGCGCCGGGGGGCGGCACGATCGCGGTCGACATGCTCGACGAGGAGGCGGTCGCCGCCGCGATCGCCAGCCTGGCCACCGACGTCGATCTGCTCGCCCGGCTCGGTGCCGAAGCGGTGGCGCGCCCGTTGCGCGACTGGCGCGAATATGGCCGCGACGTGCTGCGCGCGCTCGCCGCCGGGCCGGCGCCGCGCGGCTGGCCGCGTCCGGCGGTGATCGTTCCCGGCGAACGTCCGCTGCTGAGCTGCGCGGTCACCACCTACAACCGCGCCCACTGGCTCACCCACACCCTGCCGCGCCTGATCGAGACCGCCCGCCCGTTCGGCAGCAGGGTCGAGGTCGTGGTCTGCGACAACACCTCGACCGACAACACGCCCGAGATCGTGGCGCGCTACGCGGGCCTGCCCAACGTGTCCGCGCGGCGCAACCCGGCCAATGTCGGCATGCTCGGCAACCTGGCCGCCACCGCGCGCGCCGCGCGCGGCGCCTATGTCTGGCTGATCGGCGATGATGACCTGGTGACCGAACACGGCATCGGCGACGTGCTGGAAGGGCTCGAGGCCCATCCCGAGGTCGAGATGGCGTACATGAACTACGCCTACACCAGCTTCGATCGCCCCGAGCAGCTCACCCACCCGCGCGAGCTGGTGCAGGCCGCCCACCCGATCGGCTATGGCGGGCCCAACCGCCGGGTCACCGCCCTGCGCGAGGTGGCGGCCCTCAACGAGAACCTGTTCACTGCCATCTATGCCTGCGCCTTCCGCCGCGACCACGCGCTGCGCGCCTATGGCCAGGACGTCTCGGGGCCGCCCTTCTCCTCGCTGCTCACCTGCATCCCGTCCTCGGTCTATGCGCTCGCCGCACTGCAGGACCGGCCGGCCTGGTGGGTCGGGCGCCCCGCGCTGGTGGTCAATCTCAATGTCTCCTGGCTGCGCTGGGTGCTGCTGTGGCATCTCGCCCGCATGCCCGACCTGTTCGACGCCGCCGAGCTGGCCGGCATCGACCCGGTGCGCGTCGACCGCCACCGCACCAAGCATGCCTGGAACGCCGGCGAATGGGTCCGCATGGCGCTCGAGGAGGCCGAGGATCCGGTGCGGCAGGGCATCTCGGTGGCCAGCCTGATCGAGCGCTGCAAGCATCTGCCGGCCTTCCAGGATCAGCTCGGCAAGCTGCACGCCGCCTATCGCGCGGCCTGGTATGCCGGGCGGGTGGTCGCCGACGATCTCCCGCCCGACGAGCTGCTCGAACGCTTCGGCCTCCTCCAGCACCAGGCGACACGATGAGCGAGCCTCCTGCCGATCTCGAAACGGCCGTGCTGTGGTCCTACCGGCTGCTGCTCGGCCGCGAGCCGGAGAGTGCCGACGTGGTGAGGCTGCATGCCCAGGCCCATCGCTCGGTCGAGGACATCCGCCGGATGTTCATGCGCACCGACGAGTTCTCGGGCCAGGTGAGCGCGCAGGGCGGACGCATGCCCGCCGCCGACGTGCTGGACAGGTTCCCCCCCTGGCAGGGCAGCGGCGAGCCGGGGTACTGGATCGACTTCCTCGGCGTGCGGACCCGCTGCGCCTACCTTCCGGACACCTACGGCGTGCTGTCCGGATGCGTCGAGGGGCCGCCCGGCCAGGAACGCGCGCCCCTGCACGAGACGGCCGAATGGATCGGCACCCTGCGCTCGGTGCTGGAAGCCGAGCCGCGCGGGCGCCTGACGGCGATCGAGCTGGGTGCCGGTTGGGGACCTTGGCTGGTCGGCGCTGCCAAGGCGGCCGGGCGGATCGGCATCGGCGAGATCCATCTGGTCGGCGTCGAGGGCGCCGAAAGCCACATGCGCTTCATGCTGCAGCATTTCGCCGATAACGGCCTCGACCCGGCGCGCCACCACCTGCTGCACGGTGTCGCCGGCCCCCGGGACGGCGTGGCCCGTTTTCCTCGCCTTGCCGACCCCCGCGACGATTGGGGCGGTGTGGCCGAGTTCGAGGCCCCCGCCCTGCCGCCGGAGGCGGATGCTGGCTTCGATGAGGTCCGCTGCTATGGCCTCGCCGGCCTGATCGAGCCGCACGACCGCGTCGACCTGATCCATTGCGACGTGCAGGGTGCCGAGCTCGACGTGCTCGCCGCGGCCATGGAGCCGCTCAACCGCCGGGTGCGCCGTCTGGTCATCGGCACCCACGCGCGAAGCATCGAGGCGCAACTGCTCGACCTGTTCAGCGCCGCCCGCTGGCGCCTGGAGGACGAAGGCGCCTGCCGGCTGATCCAGGACGGGGCCAGCGGCGCGCTCGGCCTGGTACGCGACGGCTACCAGGTCTGGGCCAACCCCTCGCTCGCCTGAGCCGCGCCGGCCAGCGCCAGCGTGGCCGGCCCCACCTGGTCGGAAAGATCGATCCGGATCGCATGCACCGCGACACCCAGCTGTCGCGTGTCGGTCGTCTCGGGCCACAGATCGGCCGGCCGCGCACCTTCGGTGTAGAGCCCTAGAGAGCGCCCGTGGCAGGGCTCGACGACGAGCGCGAGGTCACGCGCCCCGGCCGGGACTCCGACCTCTCCCACACGCTCGTCGCCGTCGAACAGGGTGAGCGTCAGGGATCTGGGCAGGACGTTGCTGCAGCGGACGAGGACCCGCGTCGGGCCTTCCCGGTCGGGCAGCGGGAAGGTCGCGCGCTCGCCGCCGCGGGTCCAGCGATGCGTCTCCTCGCCACCCTCCCAGCCGTGATCGTGCGCCCCGAGGCTGCCGAGCCGGCCCGGTTCAAGGTCGCGGCCAAGATAGGGTTCGCAGACATAGCTGTTGGCCCGCCCGCATTCGGCCATCGGCCGCACCTCGACCAGCCAGCCGCGGCGCTGCATCGCCTCGACCAGGAAGCTCTCGGTGAAGCCGAGCTCCATCCAGCCGTAGCGCCGGATGCAGAACACCGACAGCCCGTCCAGCCGCGGGCCCCAGGGATAGGGGATGCTGGGCAGGGGCGTGCCGACCACCGGCTCGCCGCACAGGATCAGCCGGCCGCCCTCGTTCAGGCGCTGCCGCAGGCGGCCGAGCAGCGCGTCGAAACCGATCGCGTGGTGGAACGCCTCGAAGAAGATGATGCGGTCGAAGCGCTCGCCCTCGAACCCTTCGCCGAAACCCGCCTGCTCGGTGCGCACCTCGACGCGCATCAGCGCCGCCTGCGCCCGCACCGACTCGAGCGAGGCGAGATCGATGTCGACCGCCGCCACCCGCAGCCCGATGCGCGCCAGCATGAGCAGGAGCTGGCCGCTGCCGCTGCCATATTCGAGGATGCTGGCCTCGCTGTTCGGCGGCAGCGCCAGCGCGCGCATGATCTGCCCCCAGGAGAACAGGAACTCGGCGATCATGCCGGCGTCGCGGAAGATCCAGGGCGAGACGCCGGTCATCACGTTGTCCGGCAGCAGCGCGCCCGAGCGCTCGTCCTCCTCGGCGACATAGGCCCGCTCGGAGCCGCGCAGGTCGCGGTAGAGCGCCAGCGCCGCCTCGCGATAGACCTCGCTGTGCGGATCGAGCGCCTGCAGGCGCGGCACCATCGGGTGGTCGAGCATCATCGCCGACAGGGCGCGATACTCGGTGACGTCCGGCGCGCGGTCACCAAGTCCGCGCACCAGGGCCTCGAAGGCCTCCAGGCTGTCGCTCAAACGCTGCCGCTCCTTCCAACCGCGCGCCACACCGTCAGGAACCCGGCAAAGGCGGGTGTCACGGCTCAGCCGTCGCGCCGGGCCGTGGCGACGAAGACGTTGCCGAGTGCGGTCTGCGGGCACACCTCGAGATGCGCCTGCCAGCCGCAGGCGGCGAGGGCGGCAAGCAGGTAGCTCGGCCGGAACATCAGCCGCATCGGCTGGCCGCCCCGCATGGCGCGCAGCCCGGGCCCGGTCGGATCGAGCCCCCAGGGCAGCGGCATCGCCTCGAGCAGCAGTTCGCCGCCGACCACCAGCCTGCCTCCAGCCGCCAGCAGCCGCCCGCGCAGCGCGTGCAACAGATCGAGGTGTCCGGGTTCGGGCTGCAGCGCACGGTGGGTCACGATCCGGTCGAAGCGGCGCCCGCCGACGCGCTCCGCCGCCTGCGCCAGCGGCGCCTGGTGCAGACGCACCGCGACCCCGAGCCGCGCGCATTGCGCGCGCAGCTGCCCGACCAGGCCGCCATCCGGCTCGACCGCGTCCACGGCACAGCCGAGGCGGGCGAGTTCGAGTGCTATGTTGCCGTCGCCGAGCCCGAGGCACAGCGCCCGATGCCCGCTGCGCGCGCCGCAGGCGGCCAGCATGAAGCCCATGCCCTGCAGCGCCTCGCCCAGGAACGCGGATCGGCCGGCCGTGTAGGGCCAGACCGCACCGGGCCAGAAAGCATGGGGCCAGAGAGCATCGGGGCCGGCCGCCGCCGGCGGCTCGGCGACGAGCGGCGGGCTCCAGTCCCGCTCCGCCCCGGCCACCACCCGCCAGTGCCCGAGCACCGCCCGGCGATAGGCCGCCTCCAGCGGGTCCAGCGCCGGATCGAGCGGCGCGTCGAACCAGAACTCCCCAGCCCCAGCTTGAGTGGCCCCAGCTTGAGCGGCCCCATCTCCGGCGGCCCCATCTCCGGCGGCCCCATCTCCGGCCGGCTCAATCCCGGCGGCTGCGTCGGACGGCGCAAGCCGCTGCTCGAGCGCTGCCGGATCGCTGATCGCGATGCCTGGGAACGGCATGGTCACGGCCTCAGGGCCTGCCGACGCGGCCCATCAGGGCGCGAACCCCGACGCGGACCGGACGCGTGACCTTCCAGGAGGTCGAGGCGCGCACCGCCGCCAGCCAGGCCTCGCTGTCGGCGGCGGCGGCTCGGGCCTGTTCGTGCGCCGCGCGCAGCGCCTGCGCTTCGCGTTCCAGGTTTTCCAGGCGCGCCTGCGCCTCCGGATCGACCCCTTCGCGCCTGACCAGCTCCATCTCGAGCCCGCTCATCCGCGCCTCGGCCTCGTCCTCGCGCCGCAGCGCCGCCGCCGCCTCGGCCCGGGCGCGCGACGCCTCGACCTCCAGGCGCTCGACCTCGTCGCGCAGCCGTTGGAGTTCCGATGCATGGTGCTGGTCCTGGGCGGAAGCTGCGGCCGCCGCCTCCGCTTGCTGGCGCGCCTGTTCGGCCTCGTGCCGGGCCTCCTCGAGGTCGAGCCCGAGCGCATGCGAGCGCGCCTCGCATTCCGCGGCCCAGCGCTCGGCCTCCTCGGTGCGGCCCTGCAGCTCGCTCAGCGCCGCGTGGGCCCGGGCATCGCCGGCCCGCTGCCAGCCGTCAAGGATGTTGGCCGGCGCCTGCAGGCGCGGCAGCAGCGCATCGGCCTCGTCGCCCGCGCAGTAGAAGCGGTTGACCCCGTCGAACAGGCCGAACCGGTAGCCCGCCGCCAGCAGCGCCGGCTCCCAGCCCTCGTGCGTGGCCGCCCCCTGCTCGTCGGTTGCCTCGACCACCACGATGCGCGGCCGGTGCCGCGCCCAGTCGCCGGAGGCGACGACATCCGCCTCCCAGCCCTCCACGTCGATCTTGAGGAAGTCGATGCGCTGATTGGGACCCGCATAGCAATCGATCACGTCGGCCAGCCGCAGCATCGCTACCGGCTGCTCGCGCTGTCCGTCGGTGCGGTGGGCGGCGATGCCGGCATCCAGCGTGCCGTGGCCACGCGTGCCGGTCGGGTGGAACTGCGCCTGGCCGCGCTCGCGCCCGACCGCGAGGAACAGATTGACGTCGCGCGGCCGGGCCGGGGGGAACAGCGCGTGCAGTGCGGCGTCCGGCTCGACATTGATGCCGTGCCAGCCGCGTTCGTAGAAATGCAGCGTCACGCTGTCCTCGACCGGATGGCAGGCGCCGATATCGACATAGAACCCGGTCTTCTGGCCGGCGAACACCCGGTCGAGAACCACGTCCTCGCCGTTCTGGGAATAGGACAGCATCAGCGGTCGGACGGTCCTCATCGCAAATGGCCGAGACAAATCGCCACGTTCTGCACGCATGTCATGCGGCAGCGTGCATAGGAGTGCCGGCCCCCGAGTGCAACCGGCCGCCCTGCAACCATCTGCAACCGCGACCCGCCCCTCGGGCGCGGGCCCGCGCCTCAGGTCGCCGGCCCGTAGCGCCAGACGCTGGCCGGCGGCAGGTTGAGCGGGGTCCAGGCCTCGCGGCGCCTGGCGAGCCCGTGCGCGCGCGACGGAAGCGGCGAGGTGATGCAGTAGCTGTAGTGCAGGAAGCCGCGCCCGGGAGCGACCGCCTCGATCGCATCGAGGAAACGCTTCTGCTCGCGCCTGGGCAGCAGGACCAGCGGGATGCCGCAGATCACGGTCCCGATCGCGCCATGCAGCCTGGCAGGCAGCAGCTCCGGCAGATGGCGCGCGTCGCCCTCGACCACCCGCACGCCGGGCAGGCGGCGGCGCAGGCTGCGCGCCATCTCTGGCTCGATCTCCACCACCACGAGCCGCTCGGGCGCGACACCGGCCCGCAGCAGGGCCTGCGAGATCACGCCGGTGCCGGCTCCGAGCTCGAGCACGATTTCGCCCTCGGCAAGGCGCGTATGGCGCACCAGGCGCCGGCAGAGCGCGGGCGAGGAGGGCGTGATCGAGCCCATCTGCAGCGGCCGCAGGGCCCAGCGCTTGAGGAACAAGGCGGCCCCGCTTCCGTCGCGCGGCTCGGGGTCGGGAAGGCTGGACGGCATGGCGCGTCTCCCTTGATCGCCGCTTGCCGGTGTCCGCCGCTCAGGGCTGGCGCTCGAAGGCGGCCGAGATTGTCAGCCGGACCGCGTCGCTGATCAGCGGCAGGTAGGGCGTGATGCCGAACGCGGCGCGCGACAGGGTGCCGGTGAGCGAGAAGCCTGCGGTGTAGGCGCCGTCGAGCGGGTTGCGGCCCGCGCCCACGAAATGTGCCTGCAGGGTGAGCGGATGCGTGACGCCGCGCAATGTCAGGTTGCCGTCGACCCGCGCCTCGGCCGGGCCGAGACGGGTGATCGCCGTGCTGCTGAAATGCGCCTTCGGATCGGCCACGCCGTTCAGCCAGGCCTGGCCCTTGAGGTCGGCGGTCAGGCGTGGGTTGGTGGTGAACAGCGAGCGCACAGGCACGTCGATCTCGACATGGCTGTGGGCCGGATCGGCCGGATCCAGATCGAGCGTCCCGCCCACCTGGCTGAACAGGCCCCAATAGGTCGAGAACCCCATGTGCGAGACGCTGAACAGGACTTCCGTGTGCTCCGGCTCGACCCGGTAGTGGCCGCCCTGCACCGCGCGCGGATCGGGATCGGCTGGAATGCCCTGCCCCGGCGCGGCGCGCAGCGGGCCCGCGCACAGCAGCAGGCCGGCAAGCACGGGAGACGCGCGCATAAGCCACGCACGTCCGCGGCAGGCAAGCGTTGCGCCGCTGCGGGCGGCGGCCGACAGCCGGGCGACGAGGCGCGTCATGGCTTTGATCCCGCTCTCCCCGACACTCCGAGGCTCGCTCCGGCCGAGCCCGCCGACGCAGGATCGATGGCGCGGCGACCGGGCAGGGTCAAGCCCTCGGCCGCCCGCCGGACGCCACCCGCCCGTCCGGCGGCGCGTCCGTCGCCGGCGCCAGTTCCAGTGTTTCGAGCAGCTCCCACGGGCCGCCGAGATAGCGCCAGAGCAGCAGGGCCGTGCCCTCGCCGGTCCACGGCACGAATCCGCGCGCCAGCCTCGCCCGGGTGCGCCGCGCTTCCTCTGGTGTCACCTTGTTCTGCACCGTGACGTGCGGCCGGAACGGCTGCCGGTCCTGGGCGGTGAGCCACGGCCACCAGGCGCGTGCCAGGCGCGCGTGCAGGGCGGCGAGCGCGTCCGAGACCAGCGGAAAGGCGACGCCGAAGCCGAGCAGGCGCGGCGCCTCGACCAGCACCGGCGGCCGCGTCGCCGCCAGGCCGCGCAGCAGCGCCGTGACCGGCTCGCGCGCGTCGCCCGGCAGGGCGTGGAACAGGCTGACATGGGCCGGCACCAGGTTGCGTGCCGGCGGGAAGTGGCGGTTGCGCAGCGCCTGCAACGTCAACTGGCCAGGCTCGGCAAGGCGCAGGGTCAGCAGCAGCGGCCGCCGTTCCGGCCGAGCCCCGCCTTGCGCGTCGCCGCTCGGCGTGTCCATCGTCGGGCTGTCCGCCCCCGGGCCGTCCGTCGCCGCCGGGTCAGTCCGGTGTGTGTCCGTTGGTTGCGTGCTCATGGACCGCATGGTATGCGCCCCCGCAACGGCGCAAAGCCCGGGTAATAATTTCGGCAAGCTCGCGTACGCCACGACAGGCGACGGAGCCATCAGGGAGCCAGATGGAAACGCCGCGTAACGGATCGACCGCCGCTCCCCAGGTCGCTGCCGCTCCTGCCGGCGCTCCCGCCGCTCCCTCGTTCCGCCCCGGTGGCGTTGCCATGCGCTATGCGCTCGCCCTCTACGAGCTGGCCGACGAGCGCCGCCAGGTGGACGAGATCACGACCGAGGCCGCCTCGCTCGAACGGCTGATCACCGAGAGCCAGCCGCTGCGGTCGATGCTCGGCGATCCCAGGCTGGATGTGAGCCAGTCGCGTGGTGCGATCGAGGCGGTCCTCGCCCGTGAGGGCTTTGGCGAAACGATGCGTCACCTGGTGGGGGTCGTGGCCAACAACCACAGGCTCGGCCAGCTCGGCGCGATCCTCGTGGCCTTCGCCTTCCTGGTTGCCGAGCGGCGGGGGATCATCGTCGCCGAGGTGGCCACCGCCCACCCGCTGTCCGACCTGCAGCGCACCCAGCTTCGCGCGCGCCTGACCGAGGCCGGCTACGGCCGGGTCGAGATCCGCGAGCAGGTCGATGCCGAGCTGCTCGGCGGCCTGATCGTCCGAGTGGGCTCGCGCCTGTACGATGCCAGCCTCAAGAGCCGTCTCGGTCGACTGCAACACGCCATGAAGGGAGTTGCGTGATGGAAATCCGTCCCGCCGAGATCTCGGAGATCCTCAAGCAGCAGATCGCGTCCTTCGACAGCGAGTCCGACGTCTCCGAGACCGGAACCGTGCTCAGCGTCGGCGACGGCATCGCGCGCATCTACGGGCTGCAGAACGTCATGGCCGGGGAGCTGGTGTATTTCCCCGACGCCGACCTGCGCGGCATGGCGCTCAACCTCGAGACCGACAATGTCGGCGTGGTGATCTTCGGCGACGACAGCCGCATCCGCGAGGGCGACCGCGTCGCGCGCACCGACAGCGTGGTGGATGTCCCCGTCGGCCGCGGCCTGCTCGGCCGGGTGGTGGACGGGCTCGGCAACCCGATCGACGGCAAGGGCCCGCTCGAGAATGTCGAGCGTCGCCGCGCGGAGGTGAAGGCGCCGGGCATCATGCCGCGCCAGTCCGTCTTCGAGCCGATGCAGACCGGCATCAAGGCGATCGACAGCCTGGTCCCCATCGGCCGCGGCCAGCGCGAGCTGATCATCGGCGACCGCCAAACCGGCAAGAGCACGATCATCATCGACACGATGATCAACCAGAAGACGATCAACGCCGCCGGCGACGAGAAGCGCTCGCTCTACTGCATCTATGTCGCCATCGGCCAGAAGCGCTCCACGGTTGCCCAGATCGTGCGCACCCTCGAAGAGGCGGGGGCCATGGAATACTCCATCGTCGTCGCCGCCACCGCGTCGGATCCGGCGCCGATGCAGTACATCGCCCCCTATACCGGCTGCGCGATGGGCGAGTTCTTCCGCGACAACGGCATGCACGCGCTGATCGCCTATGACGACCTGACCAAGCATGCGGTGGCCTACCGCCAGATGTCGCTGCTGCTGCGACGCCCGCCGGCCCGCGAGGCCTATCCGGGCGACGTGTTCTATCTCCATTCGCGCCTGCTCGAGCGGGCGGCGAAGATGTCCGACGAGCATGGCGGCGGCTCGCTCACCGCACTGCCGGTGATCGAGACCCAGGCCGGCGACGTGTCGGCCTACATCCCGACCAACGTCATCTCCATCACCGACGGCCAGATCTTCCTCGAGACCGAGCTGTTCTTCCGCGGCATCCGCCCGGCGGTGAATGTCGGCGGCTCGGTCAGCCGCGTCGGCTCCGCCGCCCAGATCAAGGCGATGAAGCAGGTCGCCGGCCGCATCAAGCTCGAGCTCGCCCAGTATCGCGAGATGGCCGCCTTCGCGCAGTTCTCGTCGGATCTCGACGCCACCACCCAGGCGCAGCTCGCGCGCGGCGCGCGACTGACCGAGCTGCTCAAGCAGCCGCAGAGCTCGCCCTTCCCTGTCGAGGAGCAGGTCGCCTCCCTGTTCGCCGGCACGCGCGGCTATCTCGACAAGGTACCCGTCGAGAAGGTGGTCGCCTACGAGCGCGCCATGCTCTCCGAGTTGCGCGCCAGCGACAACGGCGTGCTCGCCGCGATCAGGACCGATCGCGAGCTGAAGAAGGAGACCGAGGAGAAGCTGGCCCAGTTCCTGACCGACTTCACCAAGCGTTTCACCCAGGACTGAGCCAGTGCCCTCGCTGAAGGAACTCCGCGCGCGCATCACCTCCGTCAAGTCGACGCGCAAGATCACCTCGGCGATGAAGATGGTCGCCGCCTCCAAGCTGCGCCGTGCGCAAAGCCGGGCGGAAGCGGCGCGTCCCTATGCGGAAGCGATGCAGCGCATGCTCGAGGCGCTGGCCCGCAACGTCGCCGGCCGCGAGGGGGCGCCGAAGCTGCTCGCCGGAACCGGGCGCGACCAGGTGCATCTCATTGTCGCCATCACCTCCGACCGCGGCCTGGCCGGCGGCTTCAACTCCAATCTCGGCCGTGCCGCGCGCAACCTTGCGCGCCGCCTGCTGGCCGAGGGCAAGACCGTCAAGATCCTCACCGTCGGGCGCAAGGGCGGCGACTACCTCAACCGCGAGTTCCGTTCGGAGATCCTCGACCGCCTGCACGGCTCGGGCGGCAAGGACGTCGCGTTCAGCGCCGCCGCGGAACTGGGCGAGCGGATCACGGCGATGCTGGAGGCCGGCGAGTTCGACGTCTGCACGCTGTTGTTCAACCGCTTCAACAATGTCATGTCGCAGACACCCACCGAGCTGCAGCTCATCCCGCTGTCGCTGCCCTCGAACGACAACCAGCCGGCCGACGGTGCAGGGGGCCAGGCCAGCTACGAGTTCGAGCCGGACGAGGAGACCATCCTGTCCCGCCTGCTGCCGCGCAACCTGCAGATCCAGCTCTATCGCGCGCTGCTGGAAAGTGCGGCCGGCGAGCAGGGTGCGCGCATGACCGCGATGGACAGTGCGACGCGCAACGCCGGCAAGGCGATCGACCGGCTCACGCTCAACTACAACCGCACCCGCCAGGCCAACATCACCAAGGAGCTGATCGAGATCATCTCCGGTGCCGAAGCCGTCTGACCACCCCAGCCTGACCACCCCAGCCTGACCACCCCGGCCTGATCACCCCCGGCCTGATCACCTAGGAGCCGTTCCATGTCGGATACCAACACACTCGAGGCGCCGACCGGCAACGCGTCCAACGCCGGCGGCAACATCGTCGGCCGCGTGACACAGGTGAGGGGCCCGGTGGTCGACGTGCAGTTCAGCGGCGAGCTGCCCTACATGCTGAACGCGCTCACCACCAAGATCGGCGACAGCACGCTGGTGCTGGAGGTCTCGCAGGAGATCGGCGAGCGCGAAGTGCGCTGCATCGCGATGGACGGCACCGACGGTCTGGTGCGCGGCTCGGAAGTCAACGACACCGGCCACCCGATCCGCATGCCGGTCGGTCCCGGCACGCTGGGGCGGATCCTCAACGTCATCGGCGAGCCGATCGACGAGCGCGGCCCGGTGCCCGCGGCGCGCTACGACTCGATCCACCGCCAGGCTCCCTCCTTCGAGGAGCAGGCCGCCTCGGCCGAGATCCTGGTCACCGGCATCAAGGTCGTCGACCTGCTCTGCCCGTACCTCAAGGGTGGCAAGATCGGCCTGTTCGGCGGCGCGGGCGTCGGCAAGACGGTGCTGATCCAGGAGCTGATCAACAACATCACCAAGGCACATGGCGGCGTGTCGGTGTTCGCCGGTGTCGGCGAGCGCACCCGCGAGGGCAACGACCTCTACCACGAGATGAAGGACGCCGGCGTCATCAAGCTCGGCGAGCACGACACCGAGGGCTCCAAGGTCGCACTGGTCTACGGCCAGATGAACGAGCCGCCCGGCGCGCGCATGCGTGTGGCACTCTCGGGGCTGACGCTCGCCGAGTATTTCCGCGACGAGGAAGGCCAGGACGTCCTGTTCTTCGTCGACAACATCTTCCGTTTCACCCAGGCGGGCTCCGAGGTTTCTGCCCTGCTCGGCCGCATCCCGTCGGCGGTCGGCTACCAGCCGACGCTGGCCACCGACATGGGCGCGCTGCAGGAGCGCATCACCTCGACCAAGAAGGGCTCGATCACCTCCGTGCAGGCGATCTACGTCCCGGCCGACGATCTCACCGACCCGGCTCCCGCCACCTCGTTCGCCCATCTCGACGCGACCACCGTGCTGAACCGCTCGATCGCCGAGCTCGGCATCTACCCGGCGGTCGATCCGCTCGACAGCACCTCGCGCTCGCTCGACCCGAAGATCGTCGGCGACGAGCACTACCAGGTGGCCCGCGACGTGCAGCGCATCCTGCAGACCTACAAGTCGCTGCAGGACATCATCGCCATCCTCGGCATGGACGAGCTGTCGGAGGAGGACAAGCAGACGGTGGCCCGCGCGCGCCGCATCCAGCGCTTCCTCAGCCAGCCCTTCCACGTGGCCGAGGTTTTCACCGGCGCTCCCGGCAAGCTGGTCTCCATCGAGGACACGGTGCGCTCCTTCAAGGCGATCGTCGCCGGCGAGTACGACCACCTGCCGGAAAGTGCCTTCTACATGGTGGGCCCGATCGAGGAGGCGGTGGCCAAGTTCGAGGCCTCCAAGAAGAAGGACGGGGGCTGACCCCGATGGCCATCGAGGTCGAGATCACCAGCCCGGAAAAGCGGCTGCTGGCGCGCAGTGCCGACATGGTGGTGATGCCCGGCTCGGAGGGCGACATCGCGGCCATGCCCGGACACGCACCGATGATCCTGCTGCTGCGCGGCGGCGTGGTCACGCTCTACGAGGGCGATCGGGCGGGCGACCAGTTCTTCGTGGCCGGCGGCTTCGCCGAGATCACGCCCGAGCGCTGCACGATCCTTGCCGACGAGGCCACCCCGCTGGCCGACCTGTCCCGCGCCCGCGCCGAGGAGCGGCTGCGCGATGCCGAGCAGGCCTACGACAACGCCGACAAGACCGACATCACCACCCTCGACCCCTATCTCGACCGCCTCCAGTCGGCCCGCGCCGAGCTGGAGTCCGCCCAGGGCTGAACCGCCGGGCGTCTCCGGCCGCTGGCCGCCTGCCGCAGTCACGCCGTGCCGGGCGATCGGACAGGGTGATGCGTGCCGTCCTGTTGATTGGCAAGTCGGCCGGCCAGGCGCACAACAGGAGGGCGTCCAAACCACCCATGCGGGGAAGGTACAACCAGACATGGACAAGCCGATCAGGATCCCGGGCCCCGACCATCCGATCACGGTCGTGCCCGCGGCCTCGCGCCTGCGCGTGACGCTGGACGGCCGGGTCCTGGCCGACACGAGCCACGCCCTGACCCTGACCGAGGCGCACTACCCGGCGGTCCACTACATCCCGCGCAAGGACGTCGACATGGCGCGCCTGACGCGCAGCGCCCACCAGACCTACTGTCCCTACAAGGGCGAGTGTTCCTATTTCGACCTGTCCTCGGCGGACGGCCGCGGCACCAATGCGGTCTGGACCTACGAGGCGCCATTCGAGGCCGTGGCCGCCATCAAGGACCATCTCGCCTTCTATCCGGACCGCGTGCAGATCGAACGGATCTGACGCACGGCGGCGCGCGTAAGCCCCGGTTTGACATGCAAATCAACCCGTCGCTCACTGCGTCGGGGACTGGGGTTTTCGTGGGAGCGGGTGTCGTGTCCAAGCTCGTCGGCCGGCGCGCGGCCATGCTGAGCCTGCTTGGCGGGGGCGCCGGCGCAGGCCTTGCACCCCAAACCAGGGCGGCGGCGCGGACCGGCGCTGCGGAAGGCGGCCCGGCGCTAGCCCGGCCGGCGAAAGGCCAGGCCGAGGGTCCGGCGCTGGTCGAGACCGCCGGCGGGCGGCTGCGCGGCAGGCGCTCAGGCGGGGTTTCCAGCTTCAGGGCCATCCCCTACGCCGCCTCGACCGCCGGGCCCAACCGCTTCCGCCCGCCCCTGCCGGCCGCACCCTGGAGCGGCGTGCGCGAGGCGCTTGCCTTCGGACCCTCCGCCCCTCAGGCGCCGGCCAACGCCGACGCGCTCAGCGGCTGGTACAATGCCCTGCAGCCGATGTCCGAGGACTGCCTGCAGCTCAATGTCTGGACCCCCTCCACCTCCGGACGGCGCCCGGTGATGGTCTGGCTGCATGGCGGCGCCTGGACGAGTTGTTCAGGCACCGCGCCGGGCTTCGACGGCACGGTGCTGGCGCGCGACGGCGAGGTGGTGGTCGTCACGCTGAACCACCGGCTCGGCCTGTTCGGCGCCATCCGGCTCGACGACCGCGACTCGCGCTATGCGCAATCCGGCACGGCCGGGGTGCTGGACATGGTCGCGGCCCTCGCCTGGGTGCGCGACAACATCGCCCGCTTCGGCGGCGACCCCGGGCGCGTCACGATCTTCGGCCAGTCTGGGGGCGCGGCCAAGGTGAGTGCGCTGCTCGCCTGTCCGGCCGCGCGCGGCCTGTTCCACCGCGCCATCGCGCAGAGCTGCTCGGGCAGCCTCGATCTCGCCTCCGAGGCCGAGGCGGCGCGGCTGTCGCACGCGCTGGCTGCCCGTCTCGGCCTGGCGCGCGCCGACGCCGCCAGCCTGCGCGCCGTCCCAGTGCCGGCACTGGTCGCGGCGGCGGCCGCGCTGCCGCCGATGTTCCGACCGGTGCTGGACCGGATCACCTTCCCCCGCGAACCGTTCGATCCCGACGCGCCGCCGACCGCCGCCGGCATTCCCACCTTGTTCGGCAACGCGCGCACCGAGACCACCCTCTACCTGGCCGCCGATCCGGCCAATTTCTCGCTCGGCGCGGACGAGGTGCGCCGCCGCCTCGGCCGGTTCCTGCGCACGGGCGACGCCGAGACGGCACGGATCATCGACGCCTATCGCGCGCACCTGCCCGGGGCCACGCCGAGCGCGATCCTGGCCGCCGTCACCACCGACTATACCTACCGGCGCAACACGACGCGCGAGGCCGCCCTGCAAGCCCGGGCCGCCCAGGAGCTGGCGCCCAGGGGGCAGGGTGCGAAGAGTACGGGCGTCTACGCCTACGTCTTCGATTGGCGCACGCCGGTGATGGGTGGCGTGCTGCGGTCGCCGCATACGGTGGAGGTGCCGTTCGTGTTCGGCACGACGCGTGCGGCGCGCGGCCTGGTGGGCGAGGGGCCCGATCTCGCGCCGCTGACCCGGATGATGGTCGCCACCTGGTCGGCCTTCGCCCATGCCGGCGATCCGGCCAATCCGCATCTGCCATCCTGGCCGTGCTACGACACGGCGACGCGCAGCACCATGCTGCTGGGGCGCGACAGCAGCGTCGCGCATGATCCGGACGGCGCACGCCGCGAGGCGCTCGCCAGCCTGCCGCCGTTCGCCTACAGCATGCCGGTCAACTACCCCCGCGCCTGAACCGGGCGGAGCCCCGGCGCGCGCCCGGGTCAGGCGACGCGACGCTGGGCCGGATAGCGCGGTGTCGCGACCAGCGTGACGGCGAGGTCACGGGCGCCGGCGAGCAGTTCGGCCGGCACGACGGCCGCGCCGTCCGTCCAGCGCCCGTCCGCCTCAAGATCGTGCCATCCCGTGCCGAGGGCCGGATGGTCCAGCGGGATCGCGGCACCTCCCGCCGTGAGGCCCGCGACCTTGACGCCCAGCCGGCGCCGGTCGGACGGGTCGGGCAGCAACTGGCCCGGCACCATGGAGCGGCTGACGATCACCGCCTGGCCGTCATGGTAGGTGATGACCAGCTCCGGGTCGCGCACGGTGTCGATGTCGGCTCGCCACAGCAGGTGGGCGCGCACCCGCTCGACGATGTCGCCGCGTTCGGCGAACGGCCTGCAGCCCTCGGCCTCGCGCAGCGCCTGGAAGTCGTCCGACCCACTCTCCCGGCTGCCGGCGAACTCGGCGTGCAGAAGCGTCGCACGACCGGACGCCGCGGAGCTGTGCGAGAAGCTCGCCCGGTTGCCGCTCTCGAGATAGCTCTCGGCCGGCAGGTTCTCGGCCAGGATGACGCCGTGCTCGGGCAGTTCGAGATGGTGGTAGGTGATGCCCGGCACGTCGACCTGCCGGATCGTCTCGCCGTTGATCAGCGCCTTGACCGGGATCAGGTGCCCGGCGAGGTGCAGGGCATGGTCGGGCGAGAGCAGCACGTCGCGCTCGGGAACGTTGTGCGCCACCGCATGGGCAGCGACCAGCACCGGTCGCAGCCGCTCGGGTCGCGGATGGCGTGTGAGGTCGACCCGGCGGCTGCCGGTCCAGATCACCGGCGCCGTGCTGCCGCCTTGCAGCACCAGCCTGCAGCCGACCGCGATGTCCTCCACCGCAAGCGGGCCGTCCGCGGTCAGGATGCGCGTACCGGCGGCGAAGCAGGCGGCGCTCTCGATGACCGTGCCGGTGTTCGCCAGCCGCAGCGGTGTCGCGCCGCTGGTCGGGCGGACGGAGGTGTAGAGCGACTGCGAGCCGGCATCGAGCGTGGTGGGGCTCTCGCCCTTCCAGTCGATGTAGAGGCTGCTGTAGCTGCCGCTGCCGGTCTCCGTGCCGAAGGTCATCTCGTACGAACCGCCGCTCGACGGGTTCGCATACGACATGACGTAGGCATTGGTGAAAACGTCCGTGCCGTCGCTGCCGCTCACCGTGAAGCGTGCGTTGGTGATCGCGACGATCGTGCCGCTCGCGCTGTATTCGACCGTCCAGCTCCCGGACACGGTCGTGCCGTCGCTGAACTTGGCGTTGCTCACCGTCGAGGTGACATAGGTGGCGGACGAAGTGGACATGCTGGCCTCACGGCGTCGTGATAATGCCAGACCTCGCTATACAAAACGTGCCGGTATCGCAACAGAACTCGAGCGTTGCAACGTTGTCCCGTGCCTCGCGACAAAAAAGACCCCGCCTTGCGGCGGGGCCTGGTGATGTCGTGGCCGGTTGGCCGTGATCAGAAATGCGCAGTCGCGGTGAAGGTGATGGCCGCCGGCTCGCCCGGCAGCGCGTCCTGGAACTGCGGTGTGCAGCCATAATTGTTGATCTTCTGGCCCTTGAACGGGCCGCCGGTGAAGGTGCCGCAGCTCGCCGGCGAGACCTGCGAGTAGAAATACTGGAAGTAGTGGTTGTTGAAGATGTTGAGCACGTTCAGGTCGAAATCGACGTACTTCAAAGGCCCGGCATTGCGCACCGGCATCCTGTAGTTCATGTCGAGGTTGAAGATCACGAACGGGCTGATGCCGCCGCCGTTGGTCTGGGTGGTCGTGGCTCCGGCGACGCCGTTGTAATAGGAGTAGCTGCCGGGTCTGGCCAACGCGGTGCCGGCGGTGTTGAGCAGGCCAGGGATCGGGCCAAGGTTCTCGAAGCCGCTCAGGTCGTAGGTGGTGTACTGGTGGCCGGTATACTGGCCCTCGAAACGGATATGCAGGTCGTCGTGGCGGAAGGCGAGGTTGCGGTGGTCGTACTCCACGCCGAAGGTCGACAGCCAGTCCGGAACGCCTGAGATCGGCGTGCCGCGCTGCACGATGCCGAACTGGTCCTCCTGCACGGTCGCGAAACCGAAGCCGGTGGTCAGGTACTTGGCGAGCGTGTGCGAGATGTTGCCGAACAGCTGCCAGTTGCGATCGACCTGCCAGATCGCGGCTGCCTCGACGCCCTTGAACTCGCGCGTGCCGTTGCCGGTGTAGAGCGTCTGACCCGCCTGCGGCCCGCTCTGAAAGTTGAAGTAGCCGAAGTCGCGATCGACCTTCTGGTAGAAATAGTCGGCCGACAGCACGAGGTTGGACGTGTTGTACTTCACGCCGCCCTCATACATGTGCACGATCGACGCGCTCGGGATCGGGCCGGCGAGGTTGGGCGTGAAGTCGGTGGCAGGCGCGAACAGCGCCGACTCGCCGTAGCTGGCATAGAGCGACACGCCGCGCGCGGCAGGCAGGATCTTGTCGAGATCGTAGCTGACATTGGCGAACGGCAGCAGCTCACGGTCCCACTTGCTCTGCTTGTAGGAACCGAAACCGCACGGGTTGCCCGCCTGGCAATAGGCGCTCGCCAGGGTCGCGGCACTCGGCGTGCCGCCAAGGATCGAGCTGGTGACGTAGCTCGAGTTCGTGCCTTCCAGCGTCAGGCCCGGGGTGATGTGCAGCGTGTTCTGCAGGAAGTCGATCTTGTCCTGCGCAAACCCCTGGTAGATGGTCCGCTGCGTGCCGCCGTCGGCCGGGTTGCCGCCGAGCAGGGTGCTCTCGTTGGCCGCGTTGATGGTGGGCGTCGGCGTGCCGCCGAAATAGAACGGCGTGTTGGGCTCGGTCTCCTTGGCGACCAGCGCGCCCAGCTTGATGGTGTTGACGATGCCGAACACTTCCGGCGGCGTGATGGTGATGCGCGGCGCGATGCCGTAGGTGTCGTTGTGGATCGGCTGGATGCTGGCGTTGTAGCCGCACGGAGTCTGCCCGGCATTGGCCTGCCACGTGGCGGCGAGCGACGCCGGGCAGCCGAACGAGCCGGCCGGATAGCGCGCATTGCCGTCATAGGTGTAGAGCGGCGGCTGGTAGAAGGAGCCGCCCGGGCCGAACAGCCCGGCGCCGACCAGCCCGAAGCCGGCCGGTGTCTGGTTGAAAGGTGCGGCACCTCCCACCGTCACCGAGCCCGGCAGCACGCCGGGGAGTGCGAAGATCGACGGGTTGCCGTAGTTCGTCGTGGTGCTGTCGGAATTGAGGTAGAACGCCGAAAGCCCGACGCTCAGATAGTCGTTGATGTAGGTGTTGTCCTTCAGAATGATCGTCAGATAATCATTCTGGTTGCGGGTGAATTCCTGGTCCGGCGAGTAGTTGCTGAACATGCCGTTCTGGTTGAGATACGGCAGCGGGATCGGCTCGGGCAGCGTCAGGCCATTGGCGGTGTTGTAGATCACCGTCGTCTGGAACGTCGACAGCCCCTGGTCGTAGGGCTTGTCGAAGGCGAACAGCATGCTGTTGTAGCGCGCCGGCGTGTAGTCGATGAAGCCGTTGGTCTGCTCGTTGGAGTATTTCAGCAGGAACTTCGGTGCATCCGCACCCTGGCCGAGCCAGCCATCAAGACGCCCCGAGTTGAGCGTGAAGCCCTCGTTATAGGTGCCGAACGAGCCGATGGAGCCGGTCAGGTCGACGCCGAACTTGTTGTCTGGACGGATCGTGTTGTAGGCGATCGTGCCGCCGATGGTGCCGAACGTGTTCTTGTCGGGGTAGGCCACGCCGGGATAGATCGAGACCCCGCTGATCTGGTCGAGATTGAAGCGGCCGCCAAGGATGTTCTGCAGATAGGCGCCGGAGCCGCCGTTCAGCAGGTCCTGCATCGGGATGTCGTCGAGCGTCTGCGCCGTCTCAAGCCCGCGTGCGCCGCGGATCGACAGCACAGGCTCGTTGTTGCCGATGCCCTGCTGGTAGACATAGACCGACGGCGCCTGGCGCAGCAGCGTCGACGGGCTGCCCTGCACGCCGGTCTGCGCGATCGCCGCCTGGCCAAGCTCGGTCACGGCACTGGGCGAGTTCTTCTCGCGCAGCAGCCGACGCTGGGCGCGGACGGTGATGCTTTCCGTGGTGCCGCCGGTCGTCTGGGTATGCTGCGTGGCGTTGTTGCCGGCCGACGAGCGGATGTCAGGTGCCGACGAGGCGTTCGACGGAACCTGCGCGAACGCGACGGAGCCCGAAAGCGCCAGCGCCAGCGCGGTGGCACCCAGGAGCTGGGTTCGTCGGGGGCTGAAGGGTGGGGTCAACAATGTTCTGGCTCCTCGCAGCATGACGGCTGCACCACGAGAATGTTTGAAAGGGCCCGTGACCGCATGGTCCGGGCTGCGCGCGCTGAGGTCTTCGTTTTGGTACAGGCGAGCGGAACGGCGGCGGGCCGCCGCCGCGTCGTCCGGTCGTGCTCCGTGGCCGCGGCGCCGTGCGGCGCCAGGACGCAGGGGGCAATCACGTCCGAAGCTGCTTGGTCATTCCACCGTCCGCTGGAGGTTGCGCCTGCCGTGCCCCCGACCGTCACGCGAGTGAGACGACCGGGGCTGTGGGCGGACTTCAACCCCGAGCGGCGTCGCCACGCAAGAAGCGCAGGTCTCCCATGCCGGGAACTTTCGAGATTGTTGTAAAAATGCTACAAGGCTCGTTACAGTCCGTTACGATCTGCCGCGCGCCTGTGCGGCGCGGCCGCTCCGGCCTCATTCCACCAGCACGCCGCGCAACGCGTCGCGCGTTCCCGCCGTCACGATCGCCCGCCTGATGCCGCCGACCTCGCGCCAGAAATCGGGATAGGTCTCGAGCCCCCAGCCCTCGAAGACGCTCATGCGCAGGAAGGCAGCCGGATCGGCGTCGCGCGCCAGCGCGTGGTCCGCCGCGGTCAGCAGCGGCTCGGAGACACCAAACGGCCGCTCCTCGTCGTCCTGGCCGCGCAGGTATTCGGCGAAGCAGGCGAGCAGGAAGGCCAGCCGCACCGAAACCTCGCCGCCGCCCAGCACCGCCCGCGTCGTCTCGCGCAGGAACACGGGCAGCTTGGCCGAACTCTGTCCGGCCACCCGCGAGACCTGATCGGCGATCGCCGGGTTGCCGAACCGGCGCACGATCAGCTCCGCGTAGGCTTCGACCGGCATGCCCGGCGGGGCTGCGACATGCGGGCCCGCGTCGCGCTCGAGGAACTGCCCGAGCAGGATCGCCACCGGCTCGTCGGCCATCGCCTCGTGGATCAGCCGGTGGCCGAGCAGCATCGACGGCAGGGCGATCATGCTGTGCCCGGCATTGAGCATGCGCAGCTTGACCAACTCATATGGGGTGACGTCGTCGGTGAACTGCGCGCCCGCGCGCGCCAGGTCGGGCCGGCCGGCGCAGAACCGGTCCTCCAGCACCCATTGGGTGAACTCCTCGCGGAACACCGGCACCCGGTCGGCGGCACCGCTCTGCGCGTTCAGCCGGCCCATCTCGGCCGGACCGATCGCCGGCGCGATGCCGTCGACCATCGAGTTCGGAAAAGTGACCTCCGCCTCCATCCAGTCGGCAAGCGCCGGGTCGAGGGCGCGGGTAAAGCCGAGGAAGGCGGCGCGCGCCACCTGGCCGTTATGCATCAGGTTGTCGCAGCTGAGGATGGTGAACGGTCCCGTCCCCGCGTCGCGCCGCCGGCGCAGCGCCTCGGCCAGCAGCCCGAACACGCTGCGCGGCGGCCCCTCGCCGGCCAGATCGTGCGCGACGTCCGGCGTCTCGAGCCGGAAGCGGCCGTCGGGATCGAGATTGTAGCCGCCCTCGGTGATGGTCAGGCTGGCGATTCGGATGGCGGGCGACGCCAGCCGGCTGACCGCCGCCTCCGGGTCGTCCGGCGCATGGAGGTACTCGACCAGCGCGCCGACCACCTGCGCCGAGGGCGGCTGGTCGGGCGGGCAGATGGTGAGCGTGTAGAGCCCATCCTGGGCCAGCAGGGCGCGGCCCTTCTGGCGCTCGGCCTCGTTGTCCAGCACGCCGATGCCGAGGATTCCCCAGCCCTGCTGCCCCGGCTCGGCGAGCACCCGGTCGAGATACCAGGCCTGGTGGCTGCGATGAAAATTGCCCACGCCCAGATGCGCGATGCCCGGCCGCACCAGGGAGCGATCGTAGGCGAAGCGGGCGACGGCTGGCGGCAGCGTGTCGAGCAGCGGGTTCATGCCTGGCCTCCTGCGGGCGTTGCTCCGGCGGCCGTCGCCTCGAACTGGCTCGCCGCCGCGATGGTGTCGGGATCGTCGAACAGGGCGCGCGCCACCTTGGGCGAAATGGTGAAGGTGTCCGCGCCGCTGGCGGCGAGGGCGGCCAGGTCGGCCGGGCTGCGGATCGAGGCGACCAGCAGGCGCGTCGGGCTGGCGGTGTTTGCCAGGATGCGCCGCATCGCGCCGATCTCGGCCAGCCCGTCGCGGCCGAGATCGCCGATGCGTCCGTGATAGGGCGCGACATAGGCCGCACCCGCCGCCGCGGCGGTCAGCGCCTGGTGGGCCGAATAGACCGCGGTCAGCGTGGTGCGCACGCCGGCGCTGTGCAGGCTGGCCACCGCCTGGATGCCGTCGAAGGTGATCGGCACCTTGACCACCAGCCTGGGACTGAGCCGCGCCAGGGCCAGCCCGTTCTCGGTCAGCCGCGCGGCACTGGAGCCCCAGCTCTGCACCTGGATCTCGGTGACGCCGCGCGCCAGCGCGTCGCGGACCAGTTGGGCGAGAGTGGGCAGGGTGCAGCCCAGGTTCGCGGCGGCCAGGATGGTCGGGTTGGTGGTGACCCCGTAGAACAGGCCGCTCGGCAGCAGCGCGGCCCATTCGGACCGGTCGGCACTGTCAAGGAACAGCCTCGGCCCGGGGGCGCCATCCCCGGCCTGCGGGGATTGGGGCGTGAGCGGAGCGGTGCTGTTCATCGTCCTGCCGTTGCGTTCGGGCCCTGGCGGGGGTGCCGGGGCCGGAGCCGCAGGTATAGAGCAAGCCGCGTCGGGGCAGGAGAGCGGGAGGCGAGCTTGGAGGGTTGGCAGAGCCCGCGCGTCCGGTCGGGCCAGGTGGTGGCGCTGCGCCTGTTCGATGTCGCCTACGCGGTCGATCTCGGCCGGGCCGAGGCGATCTGGAAGGCGCGTCCCAGTGGCGGCACCGCGCGCGGGCGGCTGCAGGCGACGCCGCCCAAGGCGGTGGCCTATGACGTGCCGCCGCTGGTGCTCAGCCTCGAGCCGGTGACGATCGAGCTTCCGGGCGGGCCAGTGACGGCCAGCGCCTCGGCGCGGCTCTACGAGTTCGGCGTGCTGACCCTGGCCCTCGACGTCCCGGCCCGCGACCTGGACTGGGAGGCATTCTCCGACCTGCTCAACCAGGTGAACCTCGCCCTTGCCTCAGGCGATGCGGCCGGACTCTGGCAGCGGCTCAGCGGCGAGGTGGTGGCGCTGCTGGCCGAGGCGCTGGAGCGACCGGCACCCTCGGCGCTGGAGGAGGACTACATCATCGGCCTGGTGCGCGCCTTCGACCGGCCGGTGACCGCGGCCGAGATCGGGGGGCAGGCCGGCGGGGTGCAGGCCGGCGGGTTGCAGGCCGGCGGGTTGCAGGGCGGCGGGTTGCAGGGCGCCTCGGGCCTGGATCTGGTGCCGCTGCTGTCCGGCGAGCGCATGGCGCTGTCCGAGGGCGCCCGCCAGGACCTGCTGCGCAACCGCTTCTCGTACTACACCGACGACCTCGTGGCGCTGACCTGGGACCGCGCCTTCATCTACGAGCCGCGCGGCGATTCCGACGTGCTCGACGTCCTCGAGGTGGCCAACGCCCAGCTGCTCGAGATGCGCTACTATGACGAGCTGCTCGATGACGAGCTGCCGCGCATGTACGACCTGGTGGAGAGCACGCGCCGGGCCAGCGGGCTGCTCTCCTCGCGGCGCTTCTCGGTGCTCGCCCGGCGCCTCTACACGTTGGTCGCAGAAGTCACCGAGCTCACCGAGAAGGCCGACAACGCGCTGCAGGTGACCGAGGACGTCTATCTCGCCCGCATCTACAGCGCGGCCCTGGAGCTGTTCCGCGTGCGGCTGGTGAGCGGCGCGGTGGACCGCAAGCTCGCCATCATCCGCGACACCTACGCCGCCCTCTACGAGGAGGCGTCCAGCGGCCGGGCGGCGCTGATGGAGCTCGCCATCGTGGTGCTGATCGTCATGGAGGTGGTGCTCGCCCTGGTCCGGCACTGATCCGCCGCTGGCACCCCCATCCCGGTGGGGCAGGGGGTTGCGTCAAACGGACAGCTTGAAGAGCAGCGCGAGCTCGCGCGGCGTCGTGACCGGGCGCACCTCCGTCGAGGATCTGCCGACGGTGGTCGGGAACGTCTCGTCGCGTTCCCAGCCGAGGCCCGAACCGGCCAGTTGCAGCAGTTCGGCTGCCGTCCGCTCGCTGATTTCAGCAACCTCGACGCCGTCAATCTGCAGGAGAGGCATGAGCTGCACCTATATGCGATGGGTGGGCGCACTATGCCACAGCACGACGCCGCGCGGGATTGCGGTTTGGCAACATCACGGGACACGGCGTTTTCGCCGTCCGCTGGGAGGCCGTAGCGGCGCATCGCTTCCCCGATGGGCGCCGGGTCGGGCGCGCCACCGGCGACAAGCTGCGCCATGTCCTGGACATAGTCGGGCCCGAGCCGCCGGGAGGATGATGACGAGGCAGGCCGCCGCGTTCCCGCCGGTGTTCTGAAAGCCGTGGACGATGCCGCGCCTGATGAAGACGGTCTCGCCCGGACGCAGCGCAACATCCGGGCCGTCGATATGCCAGCTCGTCGTGCCGCGCAGGCCATAGAGGGTTTCGTTGCAGCTCTCGTGATGATGCGGCACCGGCATGCGGGCTTTCGGATGCGCACGATCATCTCGATACGACGTACTGTCCGATCACGAGCTGCCGCGCATGTACGACCTGGTGGCAGGCACCCGGCGGCCCGGCGGACTGCCGTCCTCGCGCCGTCCTGCCGACCTGATCCGGCGGCTCTGAATCCCCGGTGACGGAGCTGCGGTGGTGGAGCTGATCGTCATGGAGGTGATGCCTGCCCTGTGCCGGCACGGATCAGCCGCCGGGAAACTCCCAGACCAGCACGTCAGGGCCGCGCGGCTCGATCCGCACGCCTGGCGCCAGCGCGTCCGGGAGATGTGAGGCCGGGTAGATGCTCAGACGCCCGCGCCGGTCCAGGAAGTCGCGCAGGCTGGGCGCCAGGCCTGCCTCGTGAGCTCCGCTGGTCGGATCGCCGGGCCTGTGCTGGCTCGCGCCGCGCATGGCAACGAAGAAGCCCGGTACCGCGTCGTCGCACACGAGCCGATGACCGTGTCTGCGGAACAGGCAGACGATCGTGCCGCCGCCATCGGCAGCCTCGATCGGCGCCTGCAGCAGGCCGCCCTCCCGGAGCGCGCTGAACATGAAAGCGGGCACGTTCCAGCAGCCGGCAGTGATGATCGCACGATCGAAGCTGGTAGGCGGCCACTCGAGAAGCGCTGCGTCGCCCGAAAGGATGCGCACCCGGTCAAGCCCGCAACTTGCCAGATCGGCACGGCTCCGTGCCGCGAGCGTGTCGATGATCTCGACTCCGGTGACCGATCCGGACTCGCCCACCATGTGGTCGATCAGGCCGGCCAGCCACCCGGATCCCGATCCGATCTCCAGGACGTTCTGCCCGGGGGAGAGACGCAGCCTGTGCAACAGGAACAGAGCGTAGCTCGGCGTCGAATTGGTCGAGTCCAGAGGCTGGTCGGCAGCGTCGAGATGGGTGAGCGGCAAGTCGGCATAGGCGTCGGCCATCCCCGCTCCAGTGTGCGGGTCGAGGACACCGAGCCGCCCGTCAAGCCGGTAGCGATGGATGAAACGGTGGCGGGGTATGGTGCGCACCGCCTCCTGCAGCGCCGGTGGAACGCCGCCTTCGGCACCATAAGTGCGAAAGCCTGCATCGAGTAAGGCGAGGAAGGTGTCGGTTACGCCCTCCATCGGCGCACTGTCGCTTCAGCGCATCGCGTGCATGCCGAGCCGGTCGAGGAGCGCCATGTCGGCGCTCTCGTGCGCGTTGGGCGTGGTCAGCAGCTTCGGCCCGTAGAAGATCGAGTTGGCACCGGCCAGCAGGCAGAGCGCCTGGGCCGCGTCGTCGAGGCTTTCGCGGCCGGCCGACAGGCGGACGGTGCTGCGCGGCATGGTGATGCGGGCCGCCGCGATCGTGCGCACGAACTCGATCGCGTCGAGCGGGGCGGCGTCGGCCAGCGGCGTGCCGGCGACGCGGACCAGCATGTTGATCGGCACGCTTTCCGGGTGGCGCGGCAGGCAGGCCAGCGTGGCGAGCATGCTGGCGCGATCCGCCTCGCTTTCGCCGAGACCCACGATGCCGCCGCAGCAGACATGGATGCCGGCCTCGCGCACATGGGCCAGTGTGTCGAGCCGGTCCTGGTAGGTGCGGGTGGTGATCACCGACCCGTAATGCTCGGGCGAGGTGTCAAGATTGTGGTTGTAGTAGTCGAGCCCCGCCTCCTGCAGACGCAGCGCCTGCGGGCCGCTCAGCATGCCCAGCGTCACGCAGGTCTCGAGCCCGAGCTCTTTCACGCCCTCGACCATGGCGCAGACCCGTTCGAGATCATGGTCCTTGGGCGAGCGCCAGGCGGCCCCCATGCAGAAGCGGGTCGCACCCGCCTCGCGCGCCGCACGTGCCTGGGCCAGGACCTCGTCGAGCGCCATCAGCTTGCTGGCCGCAAGCCCCGTCTCATGGTGGGCACTCTGCGAGCAATAGCCGCAATCCTCCGGGCAGCCGCCGGTCTTGATCGACAGCAGGGTCGAGATCTGCACAGCACACGGGTCGAAATTGGCGCGATGCACGCTCTGCGCGCGGAACATCAGCTCGGGCAGCGGCAGGGCGATCAGGGCCGCCACCTCCTCGCGCGTCCAGTCGTGACGCAGCCCATCGGCCGTGGCATTCGCGACCCCATCCGGCATAAGCGGCCTCCCCTTCAGATCCGGCACCTTTCTCTGCCACGGAAGCGGGCGGTGGCAACAGGGCGAACCTGCGGCGCTGCTGGCGGTTTTAGGACGCACCATCCGCACATCCGCAACACACCAGGAGCGCCCATGCCGCTGCACCGGACCACAGGCTCCCGCGAGGCGCTCGCCACCGACCTCTACGCCACCCGCGCCGCGCGCCAGCCGGTGCCCAAGCTGCGCATGCCGGCGCGCGGCATGGCGCCGGACGCGGCACTCGACCTGGTGCGCGACGAGATCGCGTTCGACGGCAATGCGCGGCAGAACCTCGCCACCTTCTGCCAGACCTGGCTGGAGGACGAGATCCACCAGCTGATGGATCAGTCGATCGACAAGAACATGGTCGATCGCGACGAGTACCCGGCCACCGCCGAGCTCGAGCATCGCTGCGTGCATATCCTGGCCGATCTGTGGCACGTGCCTGAGGCTTCCGAGGCGGTCGGCTGCTCGACGGTGGGCTCGAGCGAGGCGGCGATGCTGGGCGGCCTGGCGATGAAGCGGCGCTGGGAGGCACGCGAGCGCCGGGCCGGCCGGATGGCCGGTAAGCCCAACCTCGTCACCGGTCCGGTGCAGGTCTGCTGGCACAAGTTCGCGCGCTATTTCGACGTCGAGCTGCGCGAGATCCCGATGGCGTCGGGGCGCTACGGCATGACGCCCGATGAGGTGGAGGCGCGCGTGGACGAGAACACGATCGGCGTGGTGCCGACCCTGGGGGTGACCTTCACCGGGCTCTACGAGCCGGTGGCTTCGGTGGCGGCACGGCTCGACCGCGTCGAGGCGGAGCGCGGGCTCGACGTGCCGATCCATGTGGACGCGGCCTCGGGCGGGTTCCTCGCCCCGTTCACCCAGCCCGAGCTGGCCTGGGATTTCCGCCTGCCCCGGGTGCGCTCGATCAACGCCTCGGGCCACAAGTTCGGCCTGGCCCCGATCGGGGTGGGCTGGGCGATGTGGCGTGACAAGGCGAGCCTGCCGGACGAGCTGGTGTTCTGGGTGAACTATCTCGGCGGCAACATGCCCGATTTCGCGCTGAACTTCTCCCGCCCCGGCGGACAGGTGATCGCGCAGTACTACCTGCTGGTCCGGCTCGGCCGCGACGGCTACCGGCAGATCCAGCAGACCTGCTACGAGGTGGCCGGCCATCTGGCGGCAGCGCTGCCGAAGGTCGGCGCCTTCGAACTCCTGCATGACGGCAACCCGCAGCACGGCATCCCCGCCGTGTCCTGGACGCTCAGGTCGGGCGCGCAAGTTTCCTACACGCTGTTCGACCTGTCCGACCGGCTGCGCATGCGCGGCTGGCAGGTGGCGGCGTATGCGCTGGTGCCGGAGCTGGAGGAGGTGGTGGTGATGCGCGCGCTGGTGCGGCACGGCTTCACCCGCGACATGGCCGACACGCTGCTCGCCGACCTTGCCGAGGCCATCGCCTTCTTCGAGAAGCATCCAGGTGCGGCGGCCGGCGACGCCGAAGCCTCGGGCAGCGACCCGCATGGCGGGGTGCATCCCGGCCGGCACGGATAGGACGGCCGGACGGGCGGGGCGCCCGCGGCCCGCTTGCTGCCAAGGGCCCCGGCAACCGCCGTGGTGTGACGCTCAGATCGGGGTCTGCCTCCAATGTCGATGCGCGCCGCAAGTCCTGGGCCAGTGCCGCCGCAGCCCAACATCGGCGGCGCGACAGGTGCAGCCCTGTCCGGCGGCTCCGCCACCGGCCTTTCGGGCGGGTTCGCCGGACGGTTCCTGGGCGGCTACTCGCCCGGGTTCTGGCCGGCGCTGCTGGCCGGCGGGGTGCTGACCGGCATCGCGGCCGGGCTGCTGATGCGGCTGCTGCGCTTGGTGCAGCACGTGGCGTTCGGTTATCGCAGCGGCGACTTCCTCCAAGGCGTGCTGGCACATGGCTGGGAGCGGCGCACGCTGGTGGTGGCAGGTGCGGGGGTGCTGGCCGGACTCTGCGGCTGGCTGCTCAAGCGCGGACCTGGCGGACATGCCGGCGAGCTTACCGTGCGCATCTGGTACCATGCCGGGCGGCTCTCGCCGTTCCTGGTTTCCGCCCGCTCGCTGCTGTCGATCGTGCTGGTGGGGCTGGGTGCCTCGCTCGGGCGCGAGGCGGCGCCCAAGCAGATGGGCGCATTGTTCGCCAGTGTCCTCGGACTGCGTTGCGGCCTGTTGCCGCCGGAGCGCCGGCTGCTGGTCGCCTGCGGCGCAGGCGCGGGCATGGCGGCGGTGTATGACGTGCCGCTCGGCGGGGCCCTGTTCGCGCTCGAGGTGCTGCTCGGCACGCTGTCGCTGCCGCTGGTGGTGCCGGCGCTGCTGATGTCGGCCCTGGCCACGGTCACCTCGTGGTCGCTGCTGGGCAACCATCCCACCTACGATTTCGCGCCCATGCGGCCGACTGCCGGGCTGCTGGTCTGGGCTGCGCTGCTCGGCCCGCTGGCCGGGCTGGCCTCGGTCGCCTACACGCGGCTGATCTGCTGGGCGGATCTGCGCAAGCCCGACGGCTGGCAGCGTCTCGCGGCACCGGTGGCGGCGTTCGGCGTCCTGGCGCTGCTCGGCGGCCCGCTGCCGCAGTTGCTGGGCAACGGCAGCGCGCTGGTGCGGCTGTCGCTGCTTCATCCGCCCGGTCTGACATTGCTGCTGGCGCTGCTGGTGCTCAAGCCGCTGGTCACCGCCGGCTGCCTCGGCAGCGGCGCGCCGGGCGGCCTGTTCACGCCCACCCTCGCCTGCGGCGCGATGCTCGGGCTGACGCTGGGCCGATTGTGGCTGCCGGTCTGGCCCGGGACGGATTTCGGCGCCGACCTGGGCGGCTGCGCGCTGCTCGGCGCCGGCGCGCTGCTGGCCGGCACGACGCTCGGGCCGGTCTCGGCCATCGTGCTGATGCTCGAACTCGCGCCGGGCGGCGAGGGGCTGCTGCTGCCGCTGATCGTGGCCTGCGGCGGCAGCCTGTTTGTCGCCTCCAGCCTCGACCCGCGCTCGATCTATTCGGGCCGGATCCATGACAGTGCCAATGCCAATGCCAATGCCAATGCCAATGCCAATGCCAATGCCAATGCCAAAGCCGGTGGCGGCTCCGAGGCGCCGGGCGGCACGGGGCCGGGCGCGGGCCTGTCGGGCGTGATCTCGTCCTGCCTGCGGGTGGCGGAGCTGCGCGGGCTGCTGCTGGAGGCGGGCCCGGACGCGCGCTTCGCCGTGCTCGATGAGGCCGGCGTGCGGGTCGGCCTGCTGGACCGCCGGCAGGTCAGCCTGGGCGACGTGACGGGCCCCACGGCGCCGATCGTGACCGCGGCGGATCTGGCCCTGCGCCATTCGGAGGCGGCGGCCGGCCCGGAAGCGCGATGACGGTTGCCGTCGTCCGGACCGCGCCACCCGGCTTCTTGCGGGGCATCCCGTGTTGTCGAGCACCCCGTCGCGCCGGTGAAGGCGCGCGCGGCGGACGGGACGGGCGGAGGCCTCATCACAAGCAGGAGGCGATTGCGCGCCCCGGGACCGGCTGGGTGGGCTGATACGCCCCTGGGGGCGGGAGGTGGTGTAAGTTTCGCGCGCCGCCGCCATTCGGCTCCGGCGTGGAACGTCCGTGCCCAACCCAGGGCCCTCGGCTTGCCAGGCACCGGCGATGTCGGCCAGGCGTGCGAGCGGCATGCCGGGATCCCAGGGTGACGGGCTGAGGAACGCACGGGTCGGGACACGGCGCGCGAGATGGCTGGCTTCTTCGGCGAGGCAGGTAGCGGCGGCGCGCCGTGGCATCACTTGGGTGGGGATGCTCCGGCTCGTCAGTCTCCGCACGCCCCCTGCGTAGCTGCACAGCCCATGTCATCGGGGCACGGGCAGGGGCAGGCGGTGCCGGTCGTGTTGAGGGTGCGGGGCGGCAGGATGACCGAGACGATCCCAGCCTGGGCGGGGGGCGGGTATGGCGCGCGCGTCACCAGGATGATGTTGCACAGGGTGCCGGCGGCCGAGGCCTCGGTCTGCACCTTGTTGTTCTCGAGGATCGTCGCGCGGCCGCAGCCTGAGGACCGCTATGGAGATTACCGCGGCCGGGATCGAGGACGAGAAGGTCGTTCCCGTCTTCAGGCCCATGTAGAGGATGGCCGCGGTGTAGACGAGGGTGATGGCAGCCCCGAGCACCAGGCCGCGCAGCGTTCAGTCCGCGATGTGGGGAGTGGTCCTGACGCTTCACGATGGACTCTCCCGACGGGACCCGCAGCACGCCGCGACGCGATCCGTTGAGCCGCCTTCAAGAGCCCGACCGGAATCCCAAGAAAGAGGGGGTGAAGCGGACCACCGTCTCCTTCCGGGTTGAAGGGCAGGGCCCTGCGCCTGCCTACCGAGTTCGACCACCCTCAGCGGACCCTGCCTGCAAGATCTTGAGCAGCCTGCCCCGGTCGGCCGCCTCCGCAAAGCCCAGCAGGGTCGCGGCGGCGGCGCACCGGGCGTGACCGGGCAACGACCTGTCGGTGAACTCCCCTGCCGTCCAGAACGACAGCACGCCGCGAAAGGCGACGGCGAGTTGACCCGGGAGCGTGGCCAGGCCCAGCGACAGGGTGTCGGCCGCCAGCCCCTGGCCCGTGCCGAGCGCCTCGGCCCACAATGCGGCTGACTGCCTCGACACATCGCCGGCGGCCTCGCCCGGCGCGCCGATGGCGCCCATGACGGCGCGATTGACCGAAGGCGCGGCCAGCATGACCGCCGCTGCGATGTCGATCGTTGCCAGCACCCGCGCGACGGAGGCGGACGGGAGTGTGGCGCGCGCGAACCGTTCCTGCATGAGCGCGATCCGCCGAGCCGACAGGGCCAGCATGATCGCCGCCTTGCTGCCGAACTGGTTGAAGGGTGTCGCGAAGCTCACGCCCGCCGCCTCGGCGAGGTCGCGCATCGAGAAGGCGGCACTTCCCTGGGAGAGCAGAGCTTCGGCCGCGTCCAGCACGCGCTCGCGCGTGGGCAGCCTGGGAGGCTTGTCAGCGATCATGCTCGGTTATATCATGATATAGTCAACTCAAGCCAGCCAGTCCTGCGAGGCCCTTCGATGGCAGACAGCAAAACCTTCCTCATCACCGGCGTCAGTTCCGGTCTTGGCCGCGCCTTTGCCGCGGGGGCGCTTGCGGCCGGGCATCGCGTCATCGGCACGGTGCGTCGCCGCGAGGATGCGGACGCGTTCGCCGCGTCCGAGCGTGCGTTCCCGCTGCTGCTGGATGTCACCGACCATGCCGCGATCCCGGGCGCTGTCGCGCGGGCGCAATCCGAAGCGGGTCTGGTCGATGTGCTGGTCAACAACGCGGGCTACGGCCACGAAGGCGTCGTGGAAGAATCGTCCCTCGACGAGCTGCAGCGCCAGTTCGCCGCCAACGTGTTCGGGCCGGTCGCAATGATCAAGGCGGTGCTGCCAGGCATGCGTGAACGGCGCCGGGGCCACATCATCAACGTCACCTCGATGGGCGGCTTCATCACCATGCCCGGCATCGCGTTCTATTGCGGCAGCAAGTTCGCGCTCGAGGGGATTTCGGAAGCGCTCGGCAAGGAGGTGGCGCCGTTCGGCATCCGTGTGACTGCCCTGGCCCCTGGCCAGTTCCGGACCGATTGGGCCGGCCGTTCGATGGACCGCACACCACGCAGCATCGACGATTATGATGCGGTCATGGACCCGATCCGCGCCGCGCGTCAGGCCAAGAGCGGCCGTCAGCCCGGCGATCCGGACAAGGCGGCGCAGGCGCTGCTGCAGCTCGTGGGCTGCGAACATCCACCCGTGCGCCTGTTCCTCGGCGAGGATGCGCTCGGCCTTGTCGGGGAGAAGCTCGCGCAGATGAAGACCGAGATCGCCGCCTGGGACGAGCTTTCCCGCTCGACCAGCTTCGCCGTGACGGCGAATTGAAGCCGCCTGACGTCCGAAACACCGAGGGGTGAAGGGGACGACCGTCCCCTTCCGGGTCGCAGGGCAGAGCCCTGCACCCTTCGCCGCTAGCCGCGGATCGCCTCGAGCAGTGTCGGCCCGAGAACCGCCGGGCTCGGTGCCACCCGGACGCCTGCCGATTGCAGGGCCTCGATCTTGGCTCCTGCCGTGTCGTTGCCGCCGGTGATCACAGCCCCCGCATGGCCCATGCGCCGGCCCGGCGGGGCGGTGGCGCCGGCGATGAAGCCGACGGTGGGCTTCTTGACCTTGTTGTCGCGCAGGAACTGGGCTGCGTTGATTTCCGAGGCGCCGCCGATCTCGCCGATCATGACGATCGATTCCGTCTCGGGGTCGGCAAGGAACATCTCGAGCACTTCGGTGAAGTCGAGCCCCTTGACCGGGTCGCCGCCGATGCCGACGCACGTGCTCTGGCCAAGGCCCACGGCGGTGGTCTGGGCGACCGCCTCGTAGGTCAGCGTGCCGGAGCGCGAGACGATGCCGACCTTGCCGCGGCGGTGGATGTGGCCGGGCATGATGCCGATCTTGCAGGCGTCGGGCGTGATGATGCCCGGGCAGTTGGGGCCGATCAGCCTGCTCTTCGAGCCGGCCAGCGCGCGGTGGACGCGCACCATGTCGAGCACCGGGATGCCCTCGGTGATGCAGACGATCAGCGGCATCTCGGCGTCGATCGCCTCGAGGATGGCGTCGGCGGCAAACGGCGGCGGGACGTAGATGACGGACGCGTCGGCGCCGGTCTTGTCGCGCGCCTCGACGACGGTGTCGAACACCGGCAGGCCGAGATGGGTCTGCCCGCCTTTGCCCGGCGTGGTGCCGCCGACCATCTTGGTGCCGTAGGCGATCGCCTGTTCGGCGTGGAACGTGCCCTGGGCGCCGGTGAAGCCCTGGGTGATGACGCGGGTTTCGGCGTCGACGAGAACAGCCATCAGGCGTGCCCTCCCTTTCTGGAACTACCTTTGACGGCCGCCACGATCTTGCGCGCCGCATCCGACAGATCGTCGGCATTGATGATCGGCAGGCCCGACTCGTCGATCAGCTTCTGGCCGAGCTCGACATTGGTGCCTTCGAGACGCACGACGAGGGGGACGTGCAGCTTCACCTCGCGCGAGGCCTCGATCACCGCGGTGGCGATGATGTCGCAGCGCATGATGCCGCCGAAGATGTTGACCAGGATGCCTTCGACGTTGGGATCGGAGAGCAGGATCTTGAAGGCCGCGACCACGCGCTCCTTGGTGGCCCCGCCGCCGACATCGAGGAAGTTTGCCGGCTCGGCACCTTCGAGCTTGATGATGTCCATGGTCGCCATGGCCAGGCCCGCGCCATTGACCATGCAGCCGATATTGCCGTCGAGGGCGATGTAGCTGAGCCCGTGCCGGGCGGCTTCCAGCTCCTTGGGATCCTCCTCGCTTTCGTCGCGCAGCTCCTCGAGTTCCGGATGCCGGAACAGCGCGTTGTCGTCGAAGCTGACCTTGGCATCGAGCGCCACCAGCTCGCCGCTGCCGGTGACGACCAGCGGGTTGATCTCGATCACCGCGCAGTCAAGGTTGACGAACGCCTCGTAGGCGGCGCCGAGGACGCGGGCGAAGCTGCCGAGCGACTTGCCGGCCAGCCCGAGCTGCGTGCCGATCTTGCGGCCGATATAGCCCGAGAAGCCGATCGCCGGGTCGATGGTCTCGCCCAGGATCTTCTCCGGGCTGTGGGCGGCGACCTCCTCGATCTCCATGCCGCCTTCCTGGCTGGCGACGACCGTGATCCGCCCGGTGGAGCGGTCGACCAGCAGGGACAAATAGAGCTCGCGCTTGATGTCGCAGCCGGCCTCGATATAGAGCCGGCGGACGATGCGTCCGGCCGGTCCGGTCTGCTTGGTCACCAGCGTGCTGTTCAGCATCGCCAGCGCCATCTCCTCGGCTTCCTCGGGCGACTTGGCGAGACGCACGCCACCCTTGCCGTTGGGGTCCTCCTTGAAGCGCCCGGCGCCGCGGCCACCGGCATGGATCTGGGATTTCACGACATAGATCGGCCCCGGCAGGCTGCGTGCCGCCACCAGCGCCTCTTCCGGGGAGCGCGCGACCCGCCCTTCAAGCACCGGCATGCCAAAGCCCTTGAGCAGGGTCTTGGCCTGATACTCGTGGATGTTCATGACCGGGGAGGGCTCCTTCGCTGGGCCGAGGCCGGATGGCCGTGGGTGGTGGCGCCTGCGCGTTCGCGCCGCCCGCAGGGCCCGCAGCACTCCGGTCGGTCGGTCGGCAGGTCGGGCCGGCCTCCCTGCCTGGACGAAAGGCAGGGGGTGCGGCTCACTGGACGAGGCGGATCATCGCACCCCTTCGGAGTCGAGTCACGGGGGCCAGGGTGCGGGCCGCGGCGGGCCACCCCTGTGGCTGGCGGGCAACAGCGGCCGGCGCGCAGGTTGGACGGTGCTGCAACCGGTGGCATTGTCGACCATCTTTGAGACTCCCACGCGTGCTCCGCGGCGGGGACATGGACGCAGACGGTGCTTGGGCAGCGATGAAACATTGGCGCATTGACGAATTGGCGTGGGACCGCTTCGAGCCGAGCCTGGTCGATCCGGAGGTGCTCAAGCTGGTCAAGGCGGCGTCGGTGGTCGAGCGCAACGGCACCGACTATGCCACCTACCTCAAGCACGTCTTCACCGACGATCCGGACTTCCGGCGCGCCGCCGACAACTGGGCGGTCGAGGAAGTGCAGCATGGCGATGCGCTCGGCCGGTGGGCGATGCTGGCCGATCCGTCCTGGGACTACCCTGGCGCGTTCACCCGCTACCGCGACTCCTACAAGATCCCCATCGAGGTGGATGCCTCTGTGCGCGGCTCGCGCACCGGCGAGCTGATCGCCCGCTGCATGGTGGAGACCGGCACCTCCTCCTTCTATACCGCCCTTGCCGATGCGACCCGCGAGCCGGTGCTCAAGGCGATCTGCAAGCAGATCGCGGCCGACGAATACCGGCACTTCAAGCTGTTCTACGACCACATGCACCGCTACCTGCGGCGCGAGCGGATCGGGGTGCTGCGCCGGACCCGGATCGCGCTGGGGCGGGTGACGGAAAGCGAGGACGACGAGCTCGCCTACGCCTTCCACTGCACCAACGATGCGCCCGGCCTGGCCTATGACCACCGCCGCTGCATCGCGGGTTACATGTCCCGCGCCATGGGCTTCTACCGCCAGCCGCATCTCGACCGCGCGGTGGGGATGATCTTCAAGACCATCGGCTTCAAGCCGCATGGCCGCGCCTGCCGGTGGGCCGCGCGCCTCGCCTTCCTGCTCATGCGCCGACGCCAGCGCCGCTTCTCAACCGAGCAGCCGGCCCCGTTTTCCGTGCCGGCGCCGCAGCCGGCCTGATCGGCCAGCCCGGCCCGGCCCTTGGGGCTGCGGCCGGCTCAGTGATCGGGCGGAGCGGGCCTTGGAGACGATCAGTTCGCGAAGTGCGGCCGAGGCCGGTCAGCGGCTCGATCGGGCGGCCGGGGCGGTCTGTCCGGAGTGGTCCGCGCCCGAGCCTTCATCGTCGCGGCCGCGATACATCAGCCGCAGGGCGCCCCAATGGCGGCCGGCCACCATGATCGGCGCGATCGCCTCGCGCATCGTTACCAGCTTGCCGCCCATGTCGCGCTCATAGCTCTGCACCCGGACGTCGCTGGTGGTGTTGCCGGCGGCAAGACCGGCGCGATCGTCGAAGATGCGGCGGTTGCGGCTGTTGATCGCGTTCCACGCAGGCTCGCCCGGCTTCTGCGGGTGGGAGCAGCGCTGGTTGTGGGTCGGCGCGTAGCCGTTGCGGTCGACCGCGAAGGTGCCGACCACGCGGGCATCGAGGTTCAGCATGGCGTCCAGGATCGGGCGGATCAGGCGATCGGCGACCGGCGTGCTGCGGCAGGTGTACTGGGCGGGATCGCTGCCCGGCACGGGCTGGTAGGCGGTGTCGAACAGGTCGGCGGCCCTGCAGGAACCCGAGGCCACCGCCTGGCTCAGCACGCTCGAGAGCTCGGCGGCGCTGGCTACGACCTTCTCGCGGAAGATGGTGTCGGCGGCGATCTCGGCGGCCACCACCGCCTCGAAGGCGCGCACAGCGACCTCGTCGCCGGGATCGAGACGGAAGCCCACGCGCTGGCGGCCGGATTCGAGCGTGGTGCCGCGGGCGCGCGTGCCGTCGGGCAGCTGCAGCGACATGTCCGCCCCTTCGCCGAGCCCGGCGAACACGGACTGCGCCTCGACCGGGGGGCGGAACACGGCGGTGCTGCACGAGATCTCGAGCAGCCTGACCTTTCCCGACCAGCCGCCCGCGCTGACCGTGACCTCGGTCCGGGTCGGAACCGCCTGCTCGTCGGACCGCTGGATCGCGGCGCGCCGGACGCTGATCAGGATGTTGCTGCGCAGCTCGGCCAAGGCACTGCCGGTGCTGTCGATCTCGCTGCGGGTCTCTCCCGACAGCGTCTCGACCTCGCCCGCTCCCGCCGCGATACGCTCGACGCCCGATGCGACGCTGGCCACGTTCGACGAGGCGTTCTGCAGCCGCTCGGCGATCTCGCGGATCGTGGCGTCCTGTTGTCCGATGGCTTCGGCGACGACGGCGCTCGACTCGCCGATCCCCTTGATCGAGCCGCCGACGCTTTCCACCGCGCGGATGGTGGCCTGCGTCGCGCGCTGGACCTCGGCGATGCTCTTGCCGATCTCGGTGGTGGCGGCGGTGGTCTGCCGGGACAGGTCCTTGACCTCGTTGGCAACGACCGCGAAGCCGCGGCCAGCCTCGCCGGCGCGCGCCGCCTCGATCGTCGCGTTCAAGGCAAGCAGGTTGGTCCGGCTCGAGATGCGGGCGATCATCTCGACGACCTTCTCGATCGAGTGGATGCTGCGCATCAGGACGGCAAGCTCGCCGGCGGCGAAGTCGGCGTGCTGCACCGCCTCCTTCGAGGCCGCGGCCGACTGCGCTGCCTGGGCGGAGATCGAGCGGGCCGAGGCCGACAACTCCTCGCTGGCGGCGGCCACCGCCACGACATCGCTGCTGGCTTGGAGGGCGGAGTCCGACAGGGCTGCGGTCTGGCCCGCGATCAGCTTGGCCTGCTCGACCACCTGGCCGCAGCGCGTGGAGGCCTGGACCATCTGCCGGCCCATGGCGGCGGTGGCGCTGCGCGCCTCGGCCTCGACGCTTTCGGCCATGTCGAGCAGCGCGCGTCCGGTCGATTGCGCCTCGGCGGGCGCCACGACGGCGGCCGCCGCGGATGTCGCGGCCTGCACCGCAGGGTCAGGCGCAGCTTCGGCGAGCGAGGACTGGCGCCGCAGGCGACTGAGATAGCCCATCAGATCCACCAAGACTCACACCGTTGACGCGGTCAGCATCCGCATAGATTCATTCTGCAACACGTTCCTTAATCGATCCTTTCGCCGCGGACGCAAACATGCCTCCCCGCCGGGCAAAGCCCGGCCTGCGGGGCGGGAGTGCCGCGCGGCCGGGAGGGGGCGGTCTTGCGGCGGCCGCGCGGTCCTGCTGGAACTCGCCGCCGGACAGGAGGACGGACATGCAGCATGTGAGGCTCGGCTTCGCGGATCACCCGAGCGGCATCCACGAGGCGAGTGCTGCCGCGGTCGCGCGCGTGCTCGAGGCGCACGATCTCGAGGTCGAGATGGTCGCACTGCCGGACGGGCAGGCCGCGGCGGAAGCGGGCGGAGCGGGCGGCACCGCCGCATCCGGGCCGCCAGGCGCCGAGGGGGTCGACCTGTTCGCCAGCGCCTGGCTCGAGGCGGGGCAGGAAGCGCACCCCGTCGCGGGTGGCATGCAGCCGCTCGGGATGCTCTACGAGCCCAGGCTGCTGTGGGCGATGCTGCCCGGCCCGGCGGCTGGGCTCGACGAACTGGCGGGCGCGGCCGGCGTCGAGCGGCGGATCCTGGCCGAGCCGATCCTGCTCGAGGCGAGCCGGCGGGTGATCGAGGCCTACCGGCTGGGCGAGGCGGGTTTTCTTGTCGAGCCGGCCAGCGCGCAGGATGCGTGGCGCTGGGCGTCGGACGCGCCTGCAGGGCGGATCGTCGCGCTGCACCGGCCGCATCCGCTCCTGTTCGAGGGGCGGCTGCGCGCCCTGGAGGATCCGCTCGGCGCCTTCGGCGCGCCCCGCCAGGCCCGCCTGCTGGTCCGCCCGGCGGCGCGCGCTGCGTTCGATCCGGATCTGGTCGACGAACTCGAGGCGCTGCTGCTCGACAACCGGGTGGTGGGTGCGATGGCGCGCGCCATGCGCATGGACGACATGAGTGCGGAGGAGGCGGCGGACGCCTGGCAGCGCGGCAGGCTCACCCCGCGCGGCTGAGGGCAGGGAGCGTGGCGGCAGGGCGGGCAGCGATCATCGTCTTTGGTGCCGGGCTGCGTCCCGACGGCAGTCCGAGTCCGACACTGACGCGCCGCATCGACGCGGCGATCTCCTTCGGACGCCGCCTGCGCCCGGCACCGCTCTATCTGCCGACCGGGGGTGTCGGGCGGCACGGTCCGGCCGAGGCGCAGGCGATGGCGCAGCGCCTGGAGCGGAGCGGCATCGGCCGGGACGCCATCCTGGTCGAGCCGACGGCGCGCGACACGCTGGCGAGCGTGCTCGCCTGCGAGCGCCTGCTGCGCAATCTCGGCCACCGCGGGCCGGTGTTCGCGGCGACCAGCGCCTACCATCTGCCACGCTGCCTGCTGCTGCTTCGCCTGGCGGGCCTCCGGGCCCGCGCCGTGCCGCCGCCGCGCGAGCCGGCCGCGCGGCGCTGGCGCAAGCGCTGGTACTGGCGCCTGCGCGAGCTTCCGGCGGTGCCGTATGACGCGATGCTGCTGCTCTGGAAGCGCCCGCGCCGGGTGCGCCGGCTGGACGGGGGCGCAATTCAGTAGCGCGGCGGGCCAAACTAGTCCATATCGACCTCGTATTGAATTGCGAGACTGCTGGGACCATGCTGGCTTCCCCTCAGGCCGTGGACGCGGAGCGGCTGCATCGCACGTTCCGTGACCGGAGCGACCAGGAATGGCTCGACATCCTGGTCAGCTCGCTGCGCGTGCCCGAGGTCGAGGGCGTGGCCATGCCCGGCTTCCCCGACGAGTCGCTGCAGCGCGAGATGCACGGCCATTGCGGCGAGGTCTCGCTGCACGAGGCGCACGCCTTCTTCCGCGAGGTGAAGGCCTACGCCGCCTATGCCGGACGCGGCCTTGCGCCGCACCGCCGGCTGCTCGATTTCGGTTGCGGCTGGGGGCGGACGCTCAGGCTCTACATGAAGGACATGCTGCCCGACCAGTTGTACGGGGCGGACAGCACGACGCGCTTCCTGGTCGAGGCGCGACGCTGCAACCCGCTGCTCAACTTCATCTCCTGCGGGATCGCACCACCGCTGGTGCTGGCCGACGAGAGCCTGGACTACGTGGTGTCGTGGTCGGTGTTCAGCCATCTCGACGAGTTCCTGGCCACGCGCTGGGTGGAGGAGTTCGCCCGCCTGCTCAAGCCGGGCGGACTGCTGCTGCTCACCACGCAGAGCCGGCGCTTCATCGCCTTCTGCGCCGAGATGCGGCTGCGCCGCGCCTCGGGGATCCGTCTCGAGCATGGCTGGTACGAGGCATGCGCCGACAGCTTCATCGATGAGAGCCACGAGAACGCGCGCTACGAGGCCGGGCAGTTCCTGCACGCGGCCCCCGCGCCGAGGCCCAACCTGCTGTCGCATTACGGCGAGGCGATCATCCCGCGCGGCTACATCGTCAAGCACTGGAGTCCGATGTTCCGCCTCGTCGAGTTCCTCGACAACCCCGCACGGCTGCCGCAGGTGCTGGTCGTGCTCCAGAAGCCCGGCAACTCCTGACGTCTGGCCGTCAGCGCCGCTCCGGCGGTCGCCCGGCGGTCGCCCGGCGGTCGCCCGGCGGCGCCGGGCTGTGCTCCGGTGCTCGCGGCCAAGGAGGCCGCTCCACGCCGGTGCTCGTCCGGCACCGCCGGCCGGCGTCCTGGCGGACGCCTCCGGCCGCGCCGCGAGGCGCGGCGGCCGCCGGAGGCCGCCCGTCTGGTTCTCCGTGTTCGCGCCTCAGCCGGCGCGGGGCGCGAGGAGGGCGGAGAGGGTGTCGGGCTTGCCGGGGATGCGCTGGAGATGCGGATAGCGCAGCCCGTCATGGTAGGCGATCCTGACGTCGCGGAAATGCTTGCCGTCCTGGACCAGGAGCTCGACCGGCTGCTGGCTGCCGTGTGCGGCGCGGATGGCGCTGGCGAGATCGTCGGGGCCATCGAAGGCCAGGCCGTCCACGGCCAGGATCTTGGCGCCGCGCACCAGCCCCGCCTTCCAGGCCGGGCTGTTCCAGACCACGCCGTCGATCGCGCTGTCCTCGCCGAGCACGAGGCCGAGCGAGGCCGAGAAATCGTGGCGCTTTAGCACGCCCTCGAAGCTGGTCGTGTAGTCCGAGGGCTTGTCGGTGTAGACCAGCCGCCAGCCGCCGCGCGTGATGCCGTCGAGCGGCGCGCTGCCGCCGGTGCGGTCGAGATGGTCGTGCAGGAAGCCGGCCCAGTCATAGGGGACGACGCGGTTGAGGGCGGTGACGATGTCGTCGAAGCGGTAGGGCAGCACGCCCCAGTCGCCGTCATCCATGCTGAAAAACTCATGGGCGAAATCGTCGATCGAGCGCTTGCCGTTGCTGCGGGCGCGGATGATCTGGTCGGCATCGAGCCAGATCAGCAGCCCTTCGGTGTAGTAATCCTCCTCGCGCTCCCAGCTGTGCCACGATTGCGGGTGTCGCAGGTTGATGATCGGGTCCTCCGTGGTGTCCTGCAGCGGACGCCAGGCGCGCCCGACCTCGGTCTGCATGTCGGCGGCGTCCTCGGCGATCGCGTCGAGCGCGTCCTGGTGGCTCCACAGGCCTGAGCGGGCGGCCAGCACCTGGCCCCAGAACTGGGTCTGCCCCTCGTAGACCCACAGCAGGCTGTCGCGCTCGGGGACGTTGAAGTTGGGCGCCCACAGATCGGCCGGGCGTCGGAACTTGCCGTTCCAGGAATGGGTGTATTCGTGCGGCAGCAGGTCGCGGTCGAACACGTCCTTGTCCCACTGTGTGAAGTAGCCGCGGCCGACGCCGTTCTCGCTCGAGCGGTGATGCTCGAGCCCGATGCCGCCGAGCTGGTCGCTGAGCGCCAGCAGGAAGTCGTAATGATTGTAGTGCTGCGCGCCGAACAGGCGGGTCGCCTGCTGCACCAGGGCGCGGTGCTTGGCGATCTGTGACGGGCTCATCGCCAGGTCGCCCGGCCGATCGGCGAAGACGTGCAGCAGTACCGGGACCGCAGCACCAGGGGCGAGGTCGACTGTGCGGCTGTAGAGGCCGGCATAGAGTGGCGAATCGACCAGCGTGTTGAGCCCCACCGGCTTGAAGCTGACCCGCCCGTCCGAGGCGGGGGTGGCGGGGCGCAGCGCGGTGGCGAACTGCCAGCCCTGCGGCAGCCGCAGGCTCGGGGCGACCTCGATGTCGCGGCTGAAATGGCCGGCCGGGTAGAGCACGACCGTGTTCCAGGCCAGGTCGAGCATCTCCGGCGTCATCTCGATCCGGCCCACCTCGTCGCTGACCGGCGAGAGATACTGGAAACGCACCGACAACGCCGAGGCACCCTTCGGCACGTCGAGATGGAAGGCGTACATGTCGACCGCATCACGCCGCCAGGGAAGGCCGTGGCCGCCTGCCTCGATCGCGAGGCCGGCGAGATCGGGCAGCGGCCCGGTGGGACCATGATCGCCCGGTACCCAGTGCGGGTAGAGCAGGACCATCGGGCCGGGACGGCTGACGGGGATGGTCTCGTCGACCGAGACCACGTGACGCTCGAGATCGGTGGCATCGACGGCGAGATCGATCGTCCCGGGCCACGTCGTGTCGGTGGGAGCCGCGATCGGCGGCGGCATCGGCAGCGGTTGCGGCTGAGGCTGGGACCCCGTCTCAGCCCCGGAACGGGTGCCGCTCTGGCCTTCAGCCTGGCCAGGAGCCTGGGCGCGGGCGGTGGTGGCAAGCAGCGAAGCGGCGAGAGGCGAGGTGGCGAGCAGGCTGGTGGTGCAGAGCAGGCACGCGAGCAAAGGTCTCGGGGACGGTCGAGCAGCCAAGGGGTGATCCTTCCGGTCGGGCTGGAGGCGGCGGACCATGCACCGGATTGCTTGACGCGGCACCCCCATATCCGCGATCCTGGGGTTGCTGACGCGGGAGAGACCGGCCCTTGGGCCGGCGCCGAAGGAGCAACCGCCCCGGAAACTCTCAGGCAAAAGGACCGCCCGGCATTCGCTTCTGGAGAGTGGCGCCTCGCGCGTCCGCCGACGGGATAACGATCTCAGGCAGAAAGACAGAAGGGGCATCGGAGGATCGGCACGGACGGCCTGTTGCCACCGTGTTCGGCCAGGAGATGCCTTGTGGCGGATGCGGACGGGCTTTTGCGGACATCGTTGCACGGGCTGCACGCCGAACTGGGTGCGCGCCTGGTGGCGTTCGCCGGCTACGAGATGCCGCTGCACTACAAGCCCGGCATCATGGCCGAGCATCTTCATACCCGCAGCGCGGCCGGGTTGTTCGACGTGTCGCACATGGGCCAGATCCGGATCCGCGCACGCTCGGGCGGCGTCGAGGCGGCGGCCCTGGCGCTGGAGCGGCTGGTCCCGGCCGACCTGCTGGGCCTGCGCCCGGGCCGCCAGCGCTACACGCTGCTGACCGACCCGTCGGGAGGGATCCTCGACGACCTGATGGTCGCCCGCTTGCCCGACAGCCTGCTGCTGGTGGTCAACGCGGCCGGCAAGCAGGCCGATCTCGCCCACCTGCGCGCAGCCCTCGATCCTGAGTGCAGCGTCGAGCCGCTGTTCGATCGCGCGCTGCTGGCCGTGCAGGGCCCGCAGGCCGAGGCGGCGGTCGCGGCACTCGCCCCCGAGGCGGCCGCCCTGCGCTTCATGGAGGTGCGCGCGCTCCAGCTCGGCGGCATCGACGCCGTCATGTCGCGCTCGGGCTATACGGGCGAGGACGGCTACGAGATCGGGGTGTCGGCGGCAGACGCCGAGCCGCTCGCCCGGCTGCTGCTCGCCCAGCCCGGCGTGGCGCCGATCGGGCTCGGCGCGCGAGACAGCCTGCGGCTCGAGGCCGGGCTGTGCCTGTACGGCACGGATATCGACCGCGCGACCAGCCCGGTCGAGGCCGGGCTCGACTGGTCGATCGCGAAAATCAGGCGCGCGGGTGGCGAGCGGCAAGGCGGCTTCCCGGGTGCGGAGATCGTGCTGCACCAGTTGGCCGAGGGCACATCCTGGCGCCGCGTCGGGCTGCTGGCCGAGGGACGCGCCCCGTTGCGCGCCGGCGCGCCGCTGTTTGCCGATGCGGCCCTGGAGGGCGAGCCCGTCGGGCGCGTGACCTCCGGCGCTTTCGGCCCCAGCCTGAACGCGCCGGTGGCGATGGCGCGGGTCCGGGCTGAGTTCGCCGAACCCGGCCGCATCCTGGCCGGCGCGCTGCGCGGCCGCGCGGTGTCGGCCCGCGTTGCTCCCATGCCGTTCATCGCGACCGGCTACAAGCGCCCGTCCGGAGGGACCCCAGCATGACCACCCACGATCTCTGGCACGGCACCGAGCGTGATCCGTTCGCATTCAGCGCCCGCCACATCGGACCCGACCAGGCGGAGATCGACGCCATGCTGGAGGTGGCCGGCGCGGCCAGCCTCGACGCGCTGATCGCCGAGACGGTGCCGGCCTCGATCCTGGAGAACGTGCCGGCGGATTTCTCGGCCGGGATGGGCGAAAGCGAGGTGCTGGCGCATCTGCGCGGGCTCGCCGCCGAGAACCAGGTCTGCACGTCGCTGATCGGCCAGGGCTATCACGCCACCACCATGCCGCCGGTGATCCAGCGCAACGTGCTGGAGAACCCGGCCTGGTACACCGCCTACACCCCCTACCAGCCGGAGATCAGCCAGGGCCGGCTGGAGGCGCTGCTCAACTTCCAGACCCTGGTCTGCGAGCTGACCGGGCTTGACGTCGCCAACGCCTCGCTGCTCGACGAGGCGACGGCGGCGGCCGAGGCGATGGCGCTGGCACGGCGCGTGTCGACCTCCAAGGCGCGGCATTTCTTCGTCGATCGCGACACCCATCCGCAGACGCTGGCCGTGCTGCGCACCCGCGCCGAGCCGCTCGGCTGGCAGCTGGTGGTGGGCGACCCGGAGACCGACCTCGACCCGGCCGCCCTGTTCGGCGCGCTGCTGCATTATCCGGGCAGCTCCGGGCGGGTGCGCGACTACCGCGCGTCCATCGAGCGGCTGCGCGCGGCCGGCGCGGTGGTGGCGATGGTTGCCGATCCGCTGGCCCTCACCCTGCTCACCCCGCCCGGGGTGCTGGGGGCGGACATCGCGGTGGGCTCCATGCAGCGCTTCGGACTGCCGATGGGCTATGGCGGCCCGCACGCCGCCTACATGGCGGTGCGCGACGCCTACAAGCGCGCGATCCCCGGCCGGCTGGTGGGCGTGTCGGTCGATCGCAGCGGCGCGCCGGCCCTGCGCCTGGCGCTGCAGACCCGCGAGCAGCACATCCGCCGCGAGAAGGCGACCTCGAACATCTGCACCGCCCAGGTGCTGCCGGCGGTGCTGGCCTCGATGTATGCAGTCTATCACGGCCCCGAGGGGCTGCGCGCCATCGCCGGGCGCGTGCATCGGCTCACCGTCGTGCTCGCCGCCGGCCTGCGGGCGATGGAGGTGCCGGTCGAGCATGACAGCTTCTTCGACACGCTGCGCCTGCCGCTCGGCGATCGCACGGGCGCGGTCCTCGACATGGCGCGTGCGCGCGGCCTCAACCTGCGCCGCTACGCCAGCGGGGATGCGCTCGGCATCAGCCTCGACGAGCTGTCGAGCCCGGAGACCGTGCGTGCGGTCTGGTCGGTGTTCGCCGCCGCCCTCGGGCGGGGCGGGGTCGAGGCGCTGGAGCACGGGCTGGCCGGACCGGCCGAGGCGATCCCGCCCGCGCTGCGCCGCCAGGGCGCGTTCCTCGCCCATCCCGTGTTCCACGCTCATCGCACCGAGACGGAGATGATGCGCTACCTGCGCCGGCTCGCCGACCAGGACCTGGCGCTTGATCGCGGCATGATCCCGCTCGGCTCGTGCACCATGAAGCTCAACGCCGCGGTCGAGATGATGCCGATCACCTGGCCGGGCTTCTGCGACATCCATCCCTTCGCCCCGCCCGAGCAGGCGCGCGGCTACGCCCGGCTGTTCGAGGCGCTCAGATCCGCACTCTGCCGGATCAGCGGCTATGACGCGGTCTCGCTGCAGCCGAACTCGGGCGCGCAGGGCGAATATGCCGGCCTGCTCGCCATCCGCGCCTATCATCGCAGCCGCGGCGAGGCGGTGCGCGACGTGTGCCTGATCCCGGCCTCCGCGCACGGCACCAATCCGGCCTCGGCGCAGATGGCCGGCATGCGGGTGGTGGTGGTGGGCTGCGACCGCGGCGGCAATGTCGACGTGGCCGACCTGCGGGCGAAGATCGCCAGGCACGCGGCCGAGCTCGCCTGCATCATGATCACCTATCCCTCGACGCACGGCGTGTTCGAGGAAGGCGTGCGCGAGATCTGTGCCGCCGTGCACGAGGCGGGCGGGCAGGTCTATCTCGACGGCGCCAACCTCAACGCCCAGGTGGGCCTGTGCCGGCCGGGCCATTACGGTGCCGACGTGAGCCATTTCAACCTGCACAAGACCTTCTGCATCCCGCATGGCGGCGGCGGGCCGGGCATGGGACCGATCGGCGTGCGCAAGCATCTCGCACCCTTCCTGCCGCAGAGCCCGGACGGGCTCGACTGCTACGCGGTGAGTGCCGCGCCGTTCGGCTCGGCCTCGATCCTGACCATCTCCTACGCCTACATCCTGCTGATGGGCGGCGAGGGGCTGCGGCGGGCGAGCGAGGTGGCGATCCTCAATTCCAACTACATCGCCAGCCGCCTGGCACCGCATTATCCGGTGCTCTATCGCGGCGCGCGCGGGCGGGTCGCGCACGAATGCATCCTCGACCTGCGCCCGATCAAGGAGAAGACCGGGATCACGGTCGACGACATCGCGAAAAGGCTGATCGACCACGAGTTCCACGCGCCCACGGTGAGCTTCCCGGTCGCCGGCACCTTCATGATCGAGCCCACCGAAAGCGAAAGCCGGGCCGAGCTCGACCGGTTCTGCGACGCGATGATCGCCATACGCGAGGAGATCCGCGCCGTGGAGGAGGGGGCGATCGGCGCCGAGGACAGCCCGCTGCGCTTCGCCCCGCACACCGTCGCCGACCTCACGGCGAGCGACTGGCCGCGTGCCTACAGCCGCGAACAGGGCTGCTTCCCGTCGCGCCGCCATGCGCCGGCGAAGTATTTCGCCCCCGTCGGCCGGCTCGACCATGGCTACGGCGACCGCAACCTGGTCTGCTCCTGCCCGCCGATCGAGGAACTGGCCGAGGTCGCGTCCGTCGCCGCGGACTGAGGTGCGACCGGGCGTCCGGTAAGGCCTCCGGCGGGGAGACTGTCGATGGCACGTCACGTCGCATCCTGCAGTTGGCGGCTCGGCGAGGGCGAGGATTTCGCCGCCGGCCGCTACAGCCGCCGGCATGAGCTGCGCTTCGATGGCGGAGCCGTGCTCGACGCTTCCGCATCGCCGCAGGTGGTCGGCAGGTGGGCGGCACCCGCGGCGGTCGATCCGGAGGAGCTGCTGGTTGCCGCGCTGTCGAGCTGCCACATGCTGTCGTTCCTCCATGCCGCCCGTCTCGCCGGCTTCGTCGCGGGCGCCTATGCGGACCAGGCCTGCGGCTGGATGGAGGAGAACGACTCCGGACGGCTGGCGGTGACGCGCGTCGAACTGCGCCCGCACGTGGCGTGGCGCGGGCCAGCGCCGGACGCGGCAGCCCTGGCCCGGCTGCATCACCAGGCCCACGAGGCCTGCTTCATTGCCAATTCGGTGCGAACCGAGGTCACGGTGCTGCCCGAGACGGCCGAGGGCAGCACCACTGCCTGATGCCGCCGCGGCGATCTCCCCGTCCAGCTTGAGCTTCGCCGGTCGGCCGCGACAGGAGCTTCAGCGCCCGGTGCAAATCGTTCCGCCCGCCCTCCCCGGCTTTTCCACCGTGGCTGTCCGCGTCGGCGATCCGCCTTCCTTGGCTGGTCGGGACGGAGGGTGATCGCTGGACCCTATCCTGTCGCGCGCGGTTTCCGCAGCGTCATCGACGCACCGATCGAGCGCACCGACCTCGCCGATTGGCCGTAACCCCTGCCGATGCCGGATACCAGCGCCGCTCGTCGGCGCTTCGGGGCAGGCGCCGCCTCCCCGACGACGGCCGGCGCATGTCGAGCAATGTCGAGACGATCGGCGACAGCCTTCGTGGTGCAGCATCATGCGGGCGAGGGCTGGAGCCGGATGCCGGCCCCGATCCACCTGCTGCGTCCGCCGGTGCGTGCCGCGACCGAGCGGACCGCCTTCGCCAGGCCGCTGCGAGGGGTCATGGAGGTGAGGCGCGGATGGGGCGGCGCGCGCCGGCCGCGTGACCACTCACCCCGCCTGCGCTCAGCCGGGCGGCGCCGCGCGCAGCCTGGCCACCAGGGCGCGCAGGGCTGCCGGCTGGTGGCGGCGGCCCGCGTAGTAGAGCCGGAAGCCGGGGTGCGGTGGGGTCCAGTCGCCGAGCACCTCGACCAGCCGCCCGGCCGCAAGGTCGTCCGCTGCCGTCCAGCTGCGCAGATAAGCGAGGCCCAGGCCCTGGCGCGCGCCTTCCAGCATGGCCTGCTCGTGGTCGGCGGCAAGCGGTCCGTCGACCGCAACCGCCGTGGCCTCGCCGTGCCGCTCGAACTCCCAGGCGTAAGCCCGGCCGTCGGCAAGGCGGCGTGCGATGCACGGCCGTGTGGCGATTTCGTCCGGGCTGTGCGGGGTGCCGTGTCGGGCGAGATAGTCAGGGCTCCCCACCACCACGAAGCGCAGCTCGGGGCTGCAGGGGATGCTGATCATGTCGCGCGGCACGCGTTCGGCCAGCCTGACGCCGGCATCGAACCCGTCGGCCACGATGTCGACCAGGCGGTCGTCGGCGATCAGGTCGATGCGCAGCCGCGCGTGCTCGGCAAGAAAGGCGGCAAGCGTGGGCATGACGAAGCGCAGTGCTGCGGTCGAGCTGTTGATCCGCAGCCGCCCGGACAGGCTGGTCTGCAGGACGGCCGCCTCGCGCACCGCCTCGTCGATGGTGCCGAGTGCCGGCGCGATTCGGCCGGTGAAGCGCTGCCCCGCCTCGGTGAGCGACACGCTGCGCGTCGTGCGGTGGAACAGCCGCACCCCCAGCCTGGCTTCGAGCGAGGCCACCGCGTGGCTGAGCGCGGACGGCGACAGCCCGGTCGCGCGCGCGGCGCGGCGGAAGCTCAGATGCTCCGCGGTGGCCAGCACCGCCTCGAGCTCGCGCAGCGGAACCGTGGCCACCATTGTCCTGACCTGTGCATCAGCTCGTGCATATTAGCGGCGATTATCCTCAGGCGCGCAACAGCCCACCTCTCCCAGTTGGGCTGGCCCCTCCGGCCCGGAGAGGAGAAGGACGATGAGCAGGACCATCCTGATCACCGGCGTTTCGGGCGGGCTCGGCCGCGCGATGGCGATCGAGGCCTTGGCGCGCGGCCATCGCGTTGCCGGCACGCTGCGCGATCCGGCGGCGCTGCGCGCGTTCGAGGCGCTGAGCCCCGGGCGGGCCATCGGGCGGCTGCTCGATGTCTGCGAGACCGAGCGGATCGCGCCGCTGGTCGCTTCGCTCGAGGACGAGCTCGGCGCGATCGACGTGCTGATCAACAATGCCGGCTACGGGCAGTTCGGCGTGCTGGAGGCGCTCACCCCCGACGAGCTGCGGCGGCAGCTCGAGGTGAATGTCGTAGGCCCGCTCGCCCTGATCCGCGCGGTGCTGCCGGGGATGCGCGCGCGCGGCGCCGGGCATATCGTCAACGTGACCTCGATGGGCGCCTGCGTCACGTTCCCGGGCCTCGGCGCCTACCATGCCAGCAAGTTCGCCCTGCAGGGGCTGTCGGACACGCTGGCCCAGGAGGTGGCGCCGTTCGGCATCCGGGTGACCGCGCTGCAGCCGGGGCTGTATCGCAGCGCCTGGCAGCGGAGCGCGCTGCACAGCAGCACCGCGGGGCTCACCGGCTACGAGTGGGTGGATGCCGGACGCGAGGAGCTGGACTGGGGCGATCCGGCGGCGCTGGCCGAGGTGGTGGCGAGCCTGATCGAGGCGGAAGCGCCACCCGGGCATCTGGCCGTGGGTCCCACGGCGCTGCGGCTGATCGGTGCGCGGCTGCGGGCGCTGGGCGAGGAGCTCGGCCGCTGGGCGTGGCTGTCGCAGGCGCGCGGCGAGGGTTGAGGCCGCCGGGCGCAGCCCCAAGCTGCCGGCTTAGCCTTCGCCGGGGCTGCCGCCTCCGGGCCGGCCGCCGAGACGCCCGGCCACCTGACTGGCCGCCTGCCGGGCGAGGCGGCCGGCCAGCCGCCTGGCGAGCGGGGCGATGCGCGCGATCGGGTTCGCGGCCGCCGTCCGGATGGTTTCGGCGGCCAGGTGCTGCTCGACCGCCCAGTGCCAGGTCCGCTCGATGAGCGCCCGGTCGTCGGTGGCCAGCAGGTGGACAAAGAAGTCGAGCGCCCCCGGCGCGGTCGCGGTGAGGCGGGTGCAGGCGAAGTCGATCAGGCCATAGGCGGCGAGCTCGCGCATCAGCCGGGCGAAGGCGAGCGGCGTGAACACCCAGCAATGGACGTCGACATACTCGCCCCCCTCCTCGGCGCGGGCGAGGCTGCCGAGCGCCTCGCGGTAGCGGGCCGGGTCGGGCGGGAGCTCGGCCGGCAGCTCGCCGCGCCACGCCGCCTCGCAGTCGAGGGTCGCCATGTTGAGCTGGAAGTCGAGGATCTCGCGCGCGCCCGGGCGGGCGCGGCCTTCGCGGGCGGCGAGGATCATGTCGGCGGCCGAACTGGTCTGTCGGCGGTAGTCGAAGCAGTAGCGCCGGTCGGGGACGATCAGCCGCACGGTACCTTCGGGGCGCAGCACCGAGCGGAGCTGGGCGAGCCAGCCGATCGGATCGGGGATGTGCTCGATGACGTGCGAGGCGATGACGTAGTCGAAGCGCTCCCCGCCGCAGGCCTCGGCAAGCGCGCCGCCGGTCCAGACGATGTCGACATCGACGATCCGGGCCGGATCGACCCCGGGATTGCCGCGGTATTTTGCGCGCAGCGCTTGCGTGTCGGCGTGATCGACATAGCGTACCCGCGCCTGCGGGCGGCGCAGGACGGGGTTGTGCAGGGCGCCGAATTCCAGGCCGCTGCCGGCGGCCGGGTCGATCCCCTCGAGCAGGACCGCGATGCGGTCCATTCCTCAGCCCTCCTCGCCCGTGGCAGCGGCCCGCTCGAACAGGGCGAAGCTCAGCACCGCGCTGCGACAGGCGCGCGCCTGCTCGCCTGGATCCGAAGGTCGGCCGTCGAGCACGGCGAGGAAGCCGCGCCACAAATCGGGGCCCTGGCCGTGGGCGAGGAAGCGGCCGGCGGCGATGCGCGGCTCGGCCGATCGGGCGGCGCGCCGGCCCAACAGCGCCGCACCCAGGCGCGAGCCTTCCAGCACGTAGGCGGCACCCAGCATGCTGGCCTCGTCGTCGATCCAGTCCGCGTGCAGCGCGTCGGCAGGGAGCGTGCGGTCGGGCGCGCCGAGGCGGCGCAGATCGGACAGGATCGCCTCGCTTCGCCGCCGCTCGGCCCAGTCGGGCAGCAGGCGCTCGATGCCGGCGGTGGAAAGCGCCTGCTCCAGCGGCAGCAGGGCACGCCCGATGGCCGCCAGAAAGCCCGTATGACCGGCCAGGGTGGCGACGTCATGCAGGCCGAGCCGATCGTCGAGGCGGCGGTGCGCGGCGGCGGTGGCCTCGCGCAGCGCCTCGCGCAGGGTAGGTCGCACGGTGGGGCCCAGGGTCGGGTGCAGGGTCGGGCCCGCTGTTGCGTCCAGGCCCGGGCCCGCGGTTGCGCCCAGGCTCGCCCCGGCAGTCCGCGCGCTGCGTCCTGCCGCCATCACTCGTTGCCGCTCATCGGCAGCGAGCCTGTCATCCGCGGGGCGCGGCGACAAGCAGCTCGTCCGGCCGGTGTGTGGAGGCGTCCCCGGGAGCCACGCCAAAGGGGCAAGATTGACATCCGGCGGACCTCCGCCTCTATCTCCGGGCCTGACTGAAACGAAGCGGACCCGTCCTGATGCCCGCACGCGCCTTCATCTTTCCCGGACAGGGCAGCCAGTTCGCCGGCATGGGCCGCGACCTGGCGGCGGCGTTCGCGCCGGCCCGCGAGGTCTTCCAGGAGGTCGACGACGCGCTCGACGAGCGGCTGTCGAAGCTGATGTTCAGCGGCCCGATCGAGGAGCTGACGCTGACCCAGAACGCGCAGCCGGCGCTGATGGCGGTTTCCATGGCGGTGCTGCGCGTGCTGGAGCACGAAGGCGGCATCGAGCTGCGCGCCCGTGCGGCGGTGGTGGCCGGCCATTCGCTCGGCGAATACACCGCCCTGGCCGCCGCCGGCAGCCTGCAGATCGCACCGGCGGCGCGGCTGCTGCGCCTGCGCGGCAGCGCCATGCAGCAGGCGGTGGCACCGGGCGAGGGGGCGATGGCGGCCCTGCTCGGGGTCGAGCTCGGGCAGGCGCGCGAGCTGTGCGAGGCGGGCGCGGTGCTGCGGCGCGAGGGCGAGCCGGACGCGGTCGAGGTGGTCGAGGTGGCCAACGACAATGGCGGCGGCCAGGTGGTGATCTCCGGTGCCGCGGCCGCGGTCGGGCGCACGATCGAGATCGCCAAGGAGCGCGGCGTGAAGCGCGCCATGCTGCTACCGGTCTCCGCCCCGTTCCATTGTTCGCTGATGCAGCCGGCCGCCGAGGCGATGCGCGAGGCGCTGGCCGGCATCGAGCTGGCAGCACCCCGCCTGCCGCTGATCGCCAACGTCACGGCGCAGAAGGTGACGGATCCGGAAGCGATCCGCGATCTGCTGGTCCGCCAGGTGACCGCCACCGTGCGCTGGCGGGAAAGTGTCGCCGAGATGACCGCGCTCGGGGTGGAGGGCTTCGTCGAGCTGGGCGCGGGCAAGGTGCTGTCGGGCCTGTGCCGACGGATCGCGCCGGACGCGGAGGCGCGCTCGGCGGGCACGCCGGAAGAGATCGAGGCGCTGCTCAAGGCGCTCTAGGCACCGCCCGCCCCAGGGGCGGATGGGGCGCGCGCAGACATGGCGGAACTCCGGGAGCCCGGCGGATCACGGACCCGGAGTGCCAGGCGCTGAACAAGCCAGGAGGGCGATGAATGTTCGATCTGGGTGGCAAGCTGGCCCTGGTCACCGGCGCCTCGGGCGGCATCGGTTCGGCCATCGCCGAGGCGCTGCATGGCCAGGGGGCATCGGTGGTGCTGTCGGGCACGAGGCGCGACGCGCTGGAGGCCTTGGCGGCCAGGCTCGGAGTGCGTGCGCATGTCTGCCCCGCCAACCTGTCCGAGCCGGCCGCCGCCGACGCGCTGGTCGGCGAGGCGGAAGCGGCCGCCGGCCAGCCGCTCGACATCCTGGTCAACAATGCCGGGCTGACCCGCGACGGGCTGGCGCTGCGCATGCGCGACGGCGACTGGCAGGAGGTGATGGAGGTCGACCTGGCCGCCCCCTTCCGCCTCAGCCGCGCGGCGCTGAAGGGCATGGTGCGCCGCCGCTCGGGGCGGATCGTGTCGATCGCCAGCATCGTGGGCGTCACCGGCAATGCCGGCCAGTCGAACTACGCCGCCGCCAAGGCCGGCATGATCGGCATGAGCAAGTCGCTCGCCCAGGAGGTCGGCTCGCGCGGCATCACGGTGAACGTGGTGGCCCCCGGCTTCGTCGCCTCGGCGATGACCGACGTGCTGCCCGAGGAGCAGAAGGCGAAGCTCGCCGGCGCCATTCCGCTGGGGCGCATGGGGCGGCCTGCCGATATCGCGGCCGCCGTGGTCTATCTTGCCTCGGCGGAGGCAGCCTGGGTGACCGGAGCGACGTTGCACGTCAATGGCGGCATGGCGATGGTCTGATGGGCGACGGTCTGATGGGCAGCGGTTTGGCGGGCGTGGTCGAGGTGGCCGCGAGGTGACGCGGGGCTCTGCCATGACAAGGGGTGGCTCCGGCGCCTTGGCGGCTGGCGAACATCCATGCTAATCGCCCGCAGCTTCGGCCGGAACGGTTCCGCGGGACCGGCCGGCCAGCTTTGCACGGTGCGGCGCGCGAGCCGCCGGCACCCGACGAACAGGTTCGCAGCGCCCGCCGTCGCCGGGCAAGAAGGAAACAGGATCAGATGAGCGAGATCGCCGACAAGGTTAAGAAGATCGTGGTGGAGCACCTGGGCGTCGAGGAAAGCAAGGTGACCCCCGAGGCTTCGTTCATCGACGACCTCGGCGCCGACAGCCTCGACACGGTGGAGCTGGTGATGGCCTTCGAGGAGGCCTTCGGCGTGGAGATCCCCGAGGACGCGGCGGAGAAGATCTCCACCGTGAAGGACGCCATCGACTACATCGAGAAGCAGAAGGCCGCCTGAGCCGGCGCGGGGTCCCACGGTGCAGGGCATGGACCAGAGGCGTCGCGTGGTGGTGACCGGCATGGGCCTGGTCGGACCGCTCGGCGTCGGTGTGGCGCCGTTCTGGCGGCGCATGATCGAGGGCCAGTCCGGCATCAAGCGGATCCGTGCCTTCGATTCGCAGGGGCTGCCGGCGCAGGTCGCGGGCGAGGTGCCGGACGGCACGCGCGCGACCGGCGGCCTCGATCTCGCGGAGTGGATCCCGCCCAAGGACATCAAGAAGATGGACCGCTTCATCCATCTCGGTCTCGCCGCCGCCACGGAGGCGGTGGAGGATTCCGGATGGATGCCGCAGGACGAGGATGATCGCTGCGCCACCGGCGTGATGATCGGCTCGGGCATCGGCGGGCTGCAGACCATCTACGAGGCCTCGATCATGGTGGCCGAGGGCAAGGCGCGCCGACTTTCGCCGTTCTTCATCCCGTCCTCGCTGATCAACCTGGTCTCCGGGCATCTCTCGATCCGGTACGGCTTCAAGGGGCCGAACCATTCCGCCGTCACCGCCTGCGCCACCGGCGTGCATGCGATCGGCGACGCCTCGCGGCTGATCATGACGGGCGATGCGGACGTCATGGTGGCCGGCGGTGCCGAGGCCGCGGTCTGCGAGCTCGGCATTGCCGGGTTCTGCGCCTCGCGCGCGCTGTCGACCGGCTTCAACGACACGCCCGAGCGCGCCTCGCGTCCCTGGGACCGCGACCGCGACGGCTTCGTGATGGGCGAGGGCGCCGGGGTGGTGGTGCTCGAGGAGCTCGAGCACGCCCGCAGGCGGGGTGCGAAGATCTATGCCGAGGTGCTCGGCTACGGGCTGTCGGGCGACGCCCACCACATCACGGCCCCGGCCGAAGGGCATGACGGCGCCTTCCGGGCGATGAAGGCCGCATTCCGCAGCGCCGGTCTGGCACCGCGGGACGTGCAGTATGTCAATGCGCACGGCACCTCGACCATGGCCGACGATCTCGAGCTCGAGGCGGTGGAGCGGATGTTCGGCGATGCGGCGCGGGGGCTTGCGATGTCCTCGACCAAGTCGGCGACCGGGCACCTGCTCGGCGCGGCCGGCGCCATCGAGGCGATCTTCTGCATCCTGGCGATCCGCGACGGGGTCGTGCCGCCCACCCTCAATCTCGACGCGCCCAGCCGCGAGAGCGTGATCGACCGGGTGGCCCATGCGGCGCAGGAGCGGCCGGTGCGCGTGGCGCTATCCAACAGCTTCGGCTTCGGCGGCACCAACGCCAGCATCCTGCTCGGGGCCGCCTGAGCGGCCGCCCCGCGGCACGTCGGCCGCTCAACCGTCCCAGGTTGATCGCGCGCGTCCTGGCCGGGCTGCTGGTCGCGGCCCTGCTCGTCGCAGGCGGCCTCGCAGCATTCGGCTGGCGTGTCTTCGAGCGCCCCGGGCCGCTGCGCGCGGCGCGCGCGGTGGTGATCCCGCGCGGCTCGTTCGACGAGGTCCTGGGCCGGCTGCAGGCGGCGGGTGCGCTGCCGGCGGGCGAGGCCTGGCGGCTGGGCGGCCGGCTGGCCGCGATGCTGACCGGCGGCGCCGGGGCGGTCCATGCGGGCGAGCTGGCGTTCCCGGCCCACGCCTCGCTGGCCACCCTGCTGCGGGTGCTGCGCACGGCAGCACCGGTCGAGCACCGGCTGACCTTGCCCGAAGGGCTGACCGCGGCCGAGATCGCCGGCCTGCTGGCGCAGGATCCCGCCCTGTCCGGCCCCACGCCGGTGCCGCCCGAGGGCAGCGTGCTGCCGGAGACCTATGAGTTCAGCCTCGGCACGACGCGCCAGGCGCTGCTGGCGCGTGCCGAACGCGCCATGACCGACCGGCTCGCGGCGATCTGGGCCGGCAGCGACCCGTCGGCCGGGCTGCGCGACCGTTCGGAGCTGCTGATCCTGGCCAGCCTGGTGGAGCGCGAAACGGCGCAGCCCGGCGAGCGGCCGATGGTCGCGCGCGTGTTCCTCAACCGGCTGCGCGACGGGATGCGGCTGCAGTCCGATCCGACGGTGGCGTTCGCCGCCACGGGCGGGCTGGGCGCGCTGCACCGTCCGCTGAGCCGCGCCGATCTCGCTCTGGACAACCCCTACAACACCTACACCGCACCCGGCCTGCCGCCGGGGCCGATCTGCGCGCCGGGTGTTGCGGCCCTGGAGGCGGTGGCGCATCCGGCCAGCGGCCCGGAGCTGTATTTCGTGGCCGACGGCAGCGGGAGGCACGTGTTCGCCACCGACCTCGCCGAGCACCGGCTTCATGTCGAGGCGCTGCGCGCGCGCGAGGCCGCCGGTGGACGCTGAGGCCGGCCCCGCGGGACAGGTGTCGGGTGCGCCGGCGGTGCTGACCGGGGCTACGAGCGGCATCGGCCGCTGGATCGCGCTCGGCCTGGCCGATGCCGGCCGGCCGCTGCTGCTGCTCGGGCGCGACGCGGCGCGGCTGGCCGCCCTGGCCGACTGGGTCGGCCTGCGCGTGGCGGGTGCGCAGGTCGAGACGGTTGCCGCCGACCTGTCCTGCCTGGCGGAGGTGCGGGCGGCGGCCGGGCTGATCCGCACGCGCACGGCCAGGCTCGGCCTGCTGGTCAACAATGCCGGGTTGCTGTCGCCGCACCGGGTGCTGACCGGGGAGGGGATCGAGCGCACCCTGGCGGTCAACCACCTGGCCCCGTTCGTCCTGACCCGCAGCCTGCTGCCGGCGCTGGCGGCGACACCCGGCGCGCGGATCATCAATGTCGGCTCCTCGACCTCCGACCGGGCGCGGATCGATCCCGACGACCTGCAGCTCGCCCGCGGCTGGCGCATGACGCGCGCCTATGCCCGTTCCAAGCTGGCCCTGCTGATGGCCAGCCGGGTGCTGGCGGCCGAGACAGGCAACACCGGGCCTGCCGTGCTGGTGGCCCACCCGGGCACCGTCGCGACCTCGCTGGTGCGCGAGCCGGCCTCGGCGCGCATCGCCTGGCGGCTGATGGCGCCGTTCCTGCTGAGCGAACGGCAGGGGGCGGACACGCCGCTGCACGCTGCCCTCGCGCCCACCCTGCCCGGGCCTAGCGGCTCGTATCTGAAGAAACGCCGTCCGGTGGCGCCGAACCCGCTGGCCCTGGACCCGGCGCTGTGCCGGAGGGTAGTCGCCGCGACGGAACGGCTGGCGCGGCCCTGGCTGGACTGAGCCGCGCGCGGCCGCGCAGCAGGCCGCGCAGCCAGACATGCGCACTCCAGCCGCGCGCCTGGGCATCGAAGCTGCCATGGGTGCCGAAGATGCGGGTGGGTGGCGCGAACAGGCTCGGCTCGCGCGCGCGCGCCGCGGCGGGATCGTCGGAGAGCATGTGGCGCGGCCGCAGGCGGCCGGTGAGGAACAGTGCCACTCCTGGCAGGAAGCGCGAAAGCAGGGAGAAGGCGACCACCACCGAACTGATCGCCACCTCCGGCGCCCGGCCGGTGGCTGCCAGGTAGAGCGCCTTGGCCACGATCTCCGGCTGGTAGACGGGTGCCACCGGGCGCGGCGCCTGGCCGAGATGGTTGGCGGCGTGGTTGAAGAAGGGCGTGTTGACGGCCGGCGGGAAGACCGTGCAGACCCGGACCGGACTGCCCTGCAGGCGCAGCTCGGCGCGCAGCGACTGGCCGAAGCCGCGCACCGCCGCCTTGGCACCGACATAGGAGGTCATCAGCGGCAGGCCGCCGAACACGGTGGCCGAGCAGACATTGACGATGCTGCCGCGACCATGGCGATGCATGCGGCGCAGCGCCACCCGGCAGCCATTGACCGTGCCGAGATAGGTGACGTTGGTGACCCGCTGGTATTCCACTTCCGGCACGTCGAGCAGGGCGCCGAACACGCCGTTGCCGGCGGCGTTGATCCACACGTCGATCGGCCCGAGCCGCTCCTCGATGGCGCGCGCCGCGGCTTCGAGGGCCGCGCTGTCGGTCACGTCGGCCACCGCATAGCAGCCGGCCGGGCCGGCCAGTCCCACCTCGGCGCAGGTTTCGGCCAACCCCGCCTCGCCGCGCGCGATCAGTCCCACCTTCCAGCCACGCGCGGCGAACAGCCGGGCGGTGCAGCGGCCGATGCCGGACGAGGCGCCGGTGATGGCGAGGACGGGCATGTCTGGCGATCCGCCGGGGCTAGTGGGGCGGCGGCAGGCTCTGGGTCTGCACGTCGCCCGACGAACCCCCGCCCGACGAACCTCCGCTTGGGGCGAGCTGGGTCGGCCGGCCGGACGGCTCGACATCGGGCGAGCCGTTCGGCGCACTGTAGCCGCCGCCCTGGTGATACGGGGCGGGATAGGCGGACGCCGACGGCTCCTGGCCGTAGCGCATCAGCACCGCGCGCAGCGGGTCCGCACCCGGGTTGTTGACGCGCATCGCGACCGCGATGTCCTCCACGCCCACCGGCTGGCCGTAATAGGCGGCGTTGCCGGGGCCGTCGAACGACAGCACGCTGCCCTGTAGCGCGATGCCGGCGAACAGGCCGGAGCTGACCGCGACAGCGACGATGTCGGCGCGCAGTGCTGCGGTGGTCGCACCTTCCATGCCCACACCGAGGGTGGCGAAGGTGAGCGAGGCGTCGGCGCCGAACTTGAAGTGGCTGTCCATGATCGCGTTCAGCCCGCGCCGGGTCATGATGAACAGCATCACCTCGGCATCCTGGATGCCGGCCTGCAGGCCGAACGAACCCGAGCCCATCGAGTAGAAGGCCGGCGCCGACCACGAGCCCGCGCCGTCACGGGCGAGCAGCACGCAGCCGCCGCCGGAGCCGCCGAACAGGAACGACATGCGGAAGATGCTCGGGCAGATCATCACGCCATGCGCGCGCGCCAGGAAGCGGCGTGCCTGGTCGCCGTTCGCCTGGCTTTCGAGGATGTCCTGCGCCGCCAGCGTCGCCCGGTCGACCAGCCGCTGCTGGCGCTCGGCGCGCGACGGCTGGGCGATGGAAGCGGGTGCGAGCCCGATGAGCAGCAGCCCCGCGAGCAGGGCGAGGCGGAGGCGTTTAGGCATGCCTTTGGGTTCCTTCCGAAGCGCGTCCCGGACGTCTGATGGCCCTGGTCATCACCCCAGCGCCAGTCCGGCGGCGGACGCGAACTCGGCCGCGACCGAAGGGGCGGCGGCGAGAATGGGGATGGCGCCGAGCAGGCCGCCGTTGCGCAGGAACGGCGTCGTGACGGCGCCGGCCTCGGCGAGGAGCGGCAGCGCGCCGGCGACGTCCCACAGGTTGATCGACAACTCGACATAGCAATCGACCCGCCCGCAGGCGACGTCGGCCAGGGCGAGGGCGCCGCAGCCGCCGGTGCGGGGGGCGACGCCGAGCGCCATCATGCGCCGGATCATGTCGGTGTAGGTTTCCCACGAGACTTTCGGACCCCAGCCGATCTCGACCATCGCCGAGGCGGCCCGCGTGGTGGCCGCGGCGCGGACCGGCTGGCCGTTGAGGGTGGCGCCGCCGCCGGCGATCGCGGCGAACCGCTCGCCCAGGGCCGGGGCGTCGAGCAGGCCGAGCGCCGGCGCGTCGTCGGCGAGCAGGCCGAGCGACACGCACCAGCGCGACCGGCCGCGGGCGAAATTGGCCGTGCCGTCGATCGGATCGACGACCCAGCGCAGGCTTGATCGGCCGGCGGCGCGCAGGCGCTCGCCGCCTTCCTCGCCCTCGATGTCGTCCTGCGGGAACAGGGCGCCGATCCGTTCGGCGATCAGCGACTCGACGGCCCCGTCCGCCTCCGTCACCCAGTCCTGCGCGCCCTTGAGGCTGGCGGCCTGGCTCATGCCGGGCGGCGGGCGCATCCGCATGGCCAGGGCAGCCGCGTCGCCGACGATGCCGGCGGCGGCTTCGAAACGGCGCTTGAGGGCATCTGAGGGCATGGGGACTCCGCGTCGCGGACGGGCAGAAGGGGTGAGGCCGGAAACTGACCCGCCCTCATTCGACGCGCAAGGCCGCGCGCAGCGAGGCGGTGATGGCCGGATCCTCGAGGGCTGCCAGGCGGGCTGCGGCCAGGGTGGCGAAACGATGGGTCAGCGCGCGCCGCCGGGCGGTCGCCAGCGGGTGTGACGGCGCCTCGCGCAGCAGTTCCGCCTCGAACGTGATCCGGCTCGCGGCTAGCGGCCCGGTCGTGTCGATGCAGCCCTCGCCGAGGCAGGCGACGATCAGGCCGGTGTCGAGCGGCAGCAATTCGCGCGGGAAGCTCTCGTCGACGGCGAAATAGAGTGCGTCGCAGAACGCGCGATATTCGGGCCATTTGCCGTCGCTGAGGAAGTCGCGCGGTCCGGATTTCACCTCGATGCAGGCGAAGCCGCCATCGGCGCGCAGGGCCAGGATGTCGGCGCGACGGTTGTTGGGCAGCGGCACCTCGTGCAGTGCTGCCCAGCCGAGCTGGCCGCACAAACGCGCCGCGGCGCGTCGGATGGCGAGCTGGTTTTCCGGCAGGCTGATCTGCATCAGGCAGTTGTGATGCCCAAGCGGCGATGTTGTCGCAAGCTGTGATTTCCGAAGACAAAACCGATCCCGGTGCGTGGCATTGAAGCGCTGACATGATCGCCACCCGTTTCGCTGTCGCGACCCATATCCTGCTGATGATGGCGGCCGAACCCGACCGGCGGCTGACCAGTCCGCGTATCGCAGGCAGCGTCAACACCAATCCTGTCGTCGTGCGCCGGATCATGCGCCTGCTGGCCCGTGCCGGCCTGGTACGGGTGCGTCGCGGCCAGGGCGGCGCGGTGCTCGGGCGGCTGGCGGAACGTATCTCGCTCGAGGATGTCTGGCTGGCGATGAACCCCGAGCCGGCGCCGCCGCTGCCGCCGCTGCACGCCAATCCCGATCTCGACTGTCCGGTCGGCCGTCACGTGCCGCGGGTGCTGGGCGAGAACTTCCAGCGCGCGGAACTCGCCATGCGCCGCGCCCTGGCCAGCATCTCGCTCGATTCGCTCGCCGCGTCGCTGTCGCCGCCCGGAGGTGCGACGGGCGGCGACGCGGTCGAGGCGCCGATGGCGGCTGACACCTTGCGCGCACGCTGTGCCTGAGCGGCGCCTGCCGCCATCACCCGCGTGCGGACCTGGCCGGCGCGAGCTCAGACCCGGACCAGGCCGCGCGCGGGACCGGCCTGTGCGCTGTCGGGGAACACGGTGGCGAGTGACGCTGCCGGCAGGCGCAGATGGTCGGCGAGCACCCCCTTGGCGAGCGACCTGAGATCGGTGGTGGGTGCCAGGTCGCGGTCCTCGTAGAGCTGCGACGAAGCAAGCCCCGGCCAGGTGCCGGCCACCCGCCCGCCCTGCACCGCGCCGCCGGCGAGAAAGGCGACACCCGCCGTGCCGTGATCGGTGCCGCCGGTTCCGTTGATCCGAACCGTCCGGCCGAACTCGGTCATCACCAGAACGACGCTGCGGCGCCAGGCTTCGCCCAGGCCGCTGCGCAGCGCCAGCACGGTGCGGTCGAGCTGCGCCAGCGGGCCGGCCAGGCGCGCCTGCTGGGCGGCATGCGTGTCCCAGCCGCCGAGTTCCAGCGCGGCGATGCGCGGCCCGTCGGCGGCGGCGAGCAGCCGGCCGGCGGCAAAGGCGAGTGCCGCCTGCTGGCCGCCGCGCCGGGCCGGGGTTTCGCCAGGCAGGCCGGGGGTGGCGGCGGCAAAGGCGCGGGCACGCAGCGCCTGGGCGATCGCCGGGCCGGTGAGCGGGTCGCTCGCGGCGAGGCTGGCGATGCGTGCGTAAAGATCGGGTGACGGGTGTGTCGGGTCGGGCGGGGCGTAGCCGCTGATCGGCGCCGGGCCGCGCAGCAGCAGCGGCAGCGACAGCCCGACCGACAGGCCGCGCCCGTCCGGAGCGTCGGCCGCGGCGTCGGACGAGGGAGCCGGCAGCGCGCCGACCACCCGGTTCAGCCAGCCGCTGCTCAGGCGATGGTCGGTGCCGCTTTCGAGGTAGTCCTGCGCCTCGAAATGGCTCCGGCTGCGATAGCCGCCAGCGGTGGCATGCACCGCCAGCAGCTCGCCGCCGCGATAAAGCTCGTGCAGGCCGCCGAGTGCTGGATGCAGCCCGAAGAAGCCGCCGAGTTCGAGCAGCCCGCCCGGCTGGCCCGGCTCTGGCAGCAGCAGGGGCGCGCGGAGTGATGCGAGCCGCGCATCGCCGTACGGGCTCACGGCGGCCAGCCCGTCCAGCGCGCCACGCAGGAGGATCACGACCAGGCGCTGATCGACCAGCGGTGCCGGGGCGCCGAAGGCGATGGAGGTGCGGCCCAGGCTCCAGGCGGCGCCCAGGCCGAGCAGGGCGGCGCGTCGGGTCAGGTTCATGGCTGTGCGGCTCCGCAGGGTCAGCGTCGTTGGAATTCCGGCGAGGAGAACAGCAGGGTGAGCGCGTCGCGTCGGCTGCCGGCCTGGCGCATGGCTGCCAGCGTGCGCGGCGACAGCAGCGGGCCGAGGCTTGCCGCCGCGATCGCCGCCGGCTCGAGGTCGGGTGGCGCGCCGCCGCTCAGTTCGTAGCTGGCGTCGATCCGGGCCAGAACCGCGTCCGGGCCGCTCCACGCGGCCGCGCTGTCGGCCCAGCCATCGGGCAGCGGCGCCTGCCACACGGGCTGGCCGAGCCGGCGCAACAGGGCGGCCAGTGCCCAGGCCGCGTCACCCCGACCCGCCTCGGCGGCGGCAGCGCCGCCGCCGCCGCCCGCATCTGCGCCACCACCTGCACCGAGCGCACGGAGGATCGCGACCGCATAGTCGAGCGGGGTGCGGAACTTGCTGCCCGGCTGCCAGGCCTGGCTCATGTCGAGCAGGGCGAGGCTCACCGCCTCGAGGTCGCCCTGGCTGTCGGCGAGGATGCCGGCGAGCCGGTCGATCTGGGCGGGCGCGGGCGTGTCGGCGATGAAATGCGTCGCGAGCTTGCCGGCAAGGTGGCGGCAGGTGGCCGGATGGCTGGCGAGGAAGCCGATCGCCAGCACCCCGCCTGCCTCGCCCTCGGGGAAGATCCGCCCGAGCACGGCCTTGTCGCCAGGCTCGTGCGCACCCGCGCGGAAGATGAAACCGGGCTCGGGGCTGCGCATGTCGACCGACCAGCCGGTGAGGATGGCGGCGAACGAGGTCACGTCGGTCTGGCTGTAGCCGGCGCGCGCGCCCAGCGTGTGCAGTTCGAGGCATTCGCGGGCAAGGTTCTCGTTCAGCCCCCGGCCGCGCCTGAGGCCGGCGGGGCTGTGCGGACCGACGGAGCCGGCGTTGTCGAGGTAAAGCAGCATGGCCGGATGGCGCATCACGGCGAGCAGCATGTCGACGAAGCGGCGGTTCACGTTGGGACGGATCGCCTCACGGACGAAGGCGCCGGCGAGCGGGACGGTCGCGGCCTTGCGCGTGCTGACGGTGAAATGGTTGGCCCAGAACCAGACCAGCCGTTCGCGGAACGGGGCGGGGCCGTCGAGCAGCAGGCGCAGCTGGGCCGCCTGCTCGGCCTGCAGCAGCGGCCTGACCAGCGATGCGCCGGGCGGCGGCCGCAGCCGGCGTTGTTCGCGCAGCATGACCAGGCCATCGGCGGTCGAGGGCAGCGTGGCGGGGAAGCGGGCCGGATCGGGACCGCGCACCTGCGCGGCGAGCCAGGTCTTCGGATCCGGCACCGGGCTCTCGCCGGCACGCGGTCCGAAACCGAAGCGGATCATGGCGTGGGCGTCGCTGGTCTGCATGGCGTGCAGCATGCCAGCCGGGCGATTGACGGACAGTGAAGGAGGGTAACGCCTGCGTATCGCCCCGGGGAGGAACCGCTCGGACGCAGACCGCCCGGCGGTGGCGCGAGCGGGCCGGACGGCTCCGACCAACCCGGCGCGGCGCTAGGTCGCGGGGCGGGGCTGGACGAGCAGGTGCTGCTTGCGGCCGACCGAAAGCTTGATGGCGCCCGACTGCAGGTCGGCCGAGGTGAGCTTCAGGGTCTCCTCGCCCACCGTTGCGTCATTGACCCTCAGGCCGCCGCCGCGGATCAGGCGGCGCGCTTCGCCGTTGCTGGCCACCAGGCCCATCTCGGCGAACAGCTGGTAGACCGGGATGCCGGGCGGGGCGAGCCGGCCCGCGTCGATCTCGCGCGTGGGCAGGGCGCCGGCGACGGACTGGCCGGTCTCGAACATCAGCCGTGCCGTCTCAAGCACCTGCTCGGCGACCGCCCGGCCGTGGCAGATGGCGGTGGCCTCCGTGGCAAGCACCTTCTTCGCCTCGTTGATCTCGGCACCCGGCAGGGCCGCGAGCCGGTCGCACTCGGCCGGATCGAGCTCGGTGAACAACCGCAGGAAGCGCCCGACATCGGCATCCTCCGTGTTGCGCCAGAACTGCCAGTAGTCGAAGGGCGGCAGCCTGCCGGCCGCCAGCCAGACCGCGCCCGACGCGGTCTTGCCCATCTTGGCGCCCGAGGCGGTGGTGAGCAGCGGCGTGGTGAGCCCCCAGACCTGGCGCCCGTCGGTGCGCCGGACGAGATCGACGCCGGAGACGATGTTGCCCCACTGGTCCGAGCCGCCCAGCTGCAACGTGACACCGTGGCGCCGGCCGAGTTCACGGAAATCGTAGCTCTGCAGGATCGAGTAGTTGAACTCGAGGAAGGTCAGCCCCTGCTCGCGATCGAGACGCTGGCGCACGGAGTCGAAGCCCAGCATGCGGCTGACCGAGAAATGCACCCCGACATCGCGCAACAGGTCGATGTAACGGAGTTGGTCGAGCCACTCGGCATTGTCGGCGAGGAGTCCGTCCGACGGTCCGTCGCCGAACCGAAGCAGTGCTTCGAGGTTGCGTCGGATGCCGGCCTTGTTCTGGGCGATGCGCTCATCGTCGAGAAGCTGGCGCGCCTCGTCGCGGAAGGACGGGTCGCCGATCCGCGTGGTGCCGCCGCCGAGAAGTGCCACCGGCCGGTGGCCGTGGCGCTGCATCAGGCGCAGCAGCATGAGCGGGATCATGTGGCCGACATGCAGGCTGTCGGCGGTGACGTCGAAACCGGCATAGCCGCGCACCGGGCCGGCGAGGAACGCCGCATCGAGCGCCTCGGGATCGGTGCACTGGAAGATGAAGCCACGGGCTTCGGCTTCGCGGAGGAACGGGCTGGAGAACATGCGGGCTGGCCGTCAGACTGCTGGCCGGCGGTGATGGACAGGCCAGCGCGTCAGGTCAAGGGGTGCCGCGTATGGCGGGCCGGATGGCGCCCGGGCAGGGGAGCGAGGCGACCGGCAGGGTCGCCTCGATCTCACCGGTCAGTCGGCGGCGAGCGCCATCGCCTTGCGCGCGATGATCCGCCCGACATAGTCGTCGATCGCCTCGGCGACGGGCTCGGCCTGGTTGGCGAAGACGTGGTCGGCGCCGGCAAACACCCGGTAGTCGACCGACACGCCCTTCTGGGTGTTGAGCTTGTCGACCAGCTTGCGCACCGCCGGCTCGGGGACGAGTTCGTCGCTGTCGCCGTGCAGCATCAGGCCGCCGCAGGGGCAGGGGGCCAGGAAGCCGAAATCGTAATGGTTGGCCGGCGGTGCGACACTCACCCAGCCGGAGACCTCCGGACGGCGCATCAGCAATTGCATGCCGACGAACGCGCCGAAGGAGTAGCCGGCAATCCACAGGCCGCTGGCGTTCGGGTTGACCATCTGCATCCAGTCGAGTGCCCCGGCCGCGTCGCTGATCTCGCCGATGCCGCCATCGTAACGGCCCTGCGAGCGCCCGACGCCACGGAAATTGAATCGCATCACGGAGAAGCCGAGCTTCTCGAAGGCGCGATACATCGCGTAGGTGATGCGGTTGTTCATCGTCCCGCCGTGCAGCGGGTGCGGGTGCAGGATCAGGGCCAGCGGAGCGTTGGCGTCACCGGAATGATGGTAGCGTCCCTCCAGGCGGCCGTCGGGACCAGCGAACATGACCTCAGGCATCTTTTCCTGCTATTTTTGTGGCCGGATCCCGAGGCATGGATACCGGCGTCGTTACAATTTCACTGGACGCATGGCGATGCCGCGCCGTGCGCCTCGATGGACCGACCTGCGACGCGACGCCGCTGGATTAAAATCCGGAAAGGGTGATCGGATTTGGACGTTCGACAGTATATGGAGCTTCGGCTCCAGGTTTCAAAGCAATTGCATGTCTGCAATGCAGCGACTGCACGCTAACCGGTCGAAGGGGCGCTCGACGGCGAGGATGTTCCAGGATCGTCGTTCATGACCTTGGCCTCTCCCGAACTCTGCGGAGCTCGTCAAGCACCGCAAGCAACGCGTCCGCATCTCTATAGCTAAGACAGCGCGTGATTTACACAAAAAAGCAGTGCAAGCGTTTGCAATGACGCGAAAAGCTAAACACGGGATCGTGAGGAAGTTGTCCGACTTCTGGTATTCGCTACAACAGATGCTGCGGCGCGAGCGTGATGACAGCCTGCACTAACAAAACTTCTAACAATCCATTCATCAACCTGGACGCCAACGCTTCCGAACCCGTGCGCCCGGAGGCGCGGCTGGCGGCCATCGAGGCGCTCTCCCTCGAAGGCAACCCGGCTTCGCCCCACCGGGCGGGGCGGCGCGCCCGTGCCCTGCTGGACGCCAGCCGCGAGCGGATCGCCTCCCTGTTCGGCGCCGATCCTGAGCGGCTGGTCTTCACCTCCGGCGGCACGGAGGCCAACGCGCTGGCCCTGCACGCCACGGGGCGGGTGGTGCTGGCGGGGGCGACCGAACATGACAGCGTCCGCAGCACCCTGGCGGCGGACTGCCGCATCCTGCCGGTGGCAGCCGACGGGCAGCTCCGCCTCGAGGCGCTGGACCGCGCGCTGGCGGAAACAACGGCAGGCGGGGCGCAGGCTCAGGTGTGTCTGATGCTGGCAAATAACGAAACCGGCGTGCTGCATCCGCTGCGCGACGCGGCACGCCTGTGCCGCGCGCACCGCGCCTGGCTGCATGTCGATGCCGTGCAGGCGGCGGGCCGGATGGCGATCGACCTGGACGAACTCGGCGCCGACAGCCTCGCGGTGTCGGCTCACAAACTGGGCGGCCCGAAGGGCGCCGGCGCCCTGCTGCTGCACGGGGCGCGACGGTCGGTGGCGGCGATGATCGCCGGCGGCGGCCAGGAGCGGGGCCAGCGCGGCGGCACGCCGGCCCTGCCGGCGATCGCCGGCTTCGCAGCCGCCGCCGAGGCGTCCTGCGCCGACCAGGCGAGCCGTGCGACGCGCGACGCGGCCTGGGTGGCCGGCCTGGAAGCGGCGGCGGTCGGCGCCGGAGCGGTGGTGTGCGGCGCGCAGGCGCCGCGGCTGGCCAATACCAGCTGCCTCCTGCTGCCCGGGCGGCGGTCGGAGGCGCAGTTGATCGCGCTCGATCTGGCCGGCTTCGGGGTGTCGGCCGGCAGCGCCTGCTCCTCGGGCAAGTTGTCGCGCTCGCATGTGCTGGAGGCGATGGGCTTCGGGTCGGGGGCCGGCGAGGCAATCCGCGTTTCGCTGCCCTGGAATGCACAGGCCGGGGCGGTCGAGGGCTTCACCCGCGCCTATCTCGACATGGTGCAGCGCGCCGCGCCGCGTGCCCCGCCGAGTGCCCTGGAGCTGGTGCCATGATCTATCTCGACAACCAGGCCACCACGCCCTGCGACCCGCGCGTGCTCGACCTCATGCTGCCGCTGTTCGCCGAACAGTACGGCAACGCGCACAGCGCGGAACATGCCATGGGGCAGGCCGCCGAGGCGGTGGTGTCGCGGGCCCGCGCCGAGGTGGCCGGCCTGCTGGGGGCGGAGGCGCGCGAGATCGTCTTCACCTCCGGGGCCACGGAGGCCAACAACCTTGCCATCAAGGGCGCGGCCCGGCACGCGCGGGCGTCGGGCGACCCGCGCCGCCGGCTGGTCACGCTGGCCACCGAGCACCCGTGCGTGCTGGAAAGCGTGCGCGATCTCGGCGCGGAAGGCTTCGAGCCGGTGATCCTGCCCGTCCAGGCCGACGGCCGGCTCGAGCCCGGGCTTCTGGCGCAGGCGCTGGCCGCGCCGACCCTGCTGGTCAGCGTCATGGCGGTCAACAACGAGACCGGCGTGATCCAGGACCTCGCCACCCTGTCGCGGATCGCGCACGAGGCGGGTGCGCTGTTCCATTCCGACCTCGCCCAGGCGGGCGGCAAGCTTGCCCTCGACGTGGGTGCGCTCGGCCTCGATCTTGCCTCGCTCAGCGCCCACAAGATGTACGGCCCCAAGGGCATAGGCGCGCTGTATGTGCGCCGCCGGCCGCGTGTGCGGCTCGCCGCCCTGTTCTCCGGCGGCGGCCAGGAGCGGGGCCTGCGCTCGGGCACGCTGCCCGTGCCGCTCGTCGCCGGCTTCGGCCTGGCCTGCCGGATCGCGGCCGAGGAGATGGCGGAGGAGCAGGCCCGCCTGCGGGCGATGCGCGAGCGGCTGTTGCAGCGCCTAAGCGCGGCGATCCCGGGGCTTGCGGTCAATGGCAGCCTCGCGCACCGGGTGGCCGGCAACCTCAACCTGCGCTTCCCGCACCGCCCGGCCACGGACATCCTCGCCGACCTGCCCGAGCTGTGCCTGTCGACCGGCTCGGCCTGCGCGTCCGCCGACGTCGAGCCCTCGCGCGTGCTGCAGGCGATGGGGCTGCCGCGCGCGGACGCGGCGAGGAGCTTGCGCCTGGCGATCGGACGCTTTACCTCACCGGCCGACCTGGACCGGGCAGCCGAGCTGCTGGTCCGGGCGGGACGTGCCGGTGCTCCCGGCCATCCGGCAGGCCAATCTCCGCAAACCGACCATCCAGCCGAGACCGCAGAATGCCCAAGATGAGCTTCGTCGAGCGCAACGGGACCGTGCGGGAGGTCGAGGCGCCGCTGGGTTTGTCGGTGCTCGAGATCGCCCATCGCAACGGCATCGACCTTGAGGGCGCCTGCGAGGGCTCGCTCGCCTGCGCCACCTGCCACGTGGTAGTCGATCCCGGCTGGGCCGACAGGCTGGCGGAGCCCACGGAGGACGAGGAGGACATGCTCGACCTCGCCTTCGGGCTGGAGAAGACCTCACGCCTCGGCTGCCAGATCGTGATCACCGAGGCGCTCGACGGGCTCGTCGTGCGCCTGCCACGCACCAGCTAGGCGCGCCCCCCTTTGCGCATCCTGGTCGCCATGTCGGGCGGCGTGGACAGCTCCGCAGTGGCGGCACTGCTCGCCGAGCAGGGCCACGAGGTGGTCGGCGCCACGCTGCAGCTCTACGACCAGGGCGAGGGCGCGAAAGCCAAGGGCGCCTGCTGCGCCGGGCGCGACGTGGCCGATGCGCGGCGGGTGGCGGAACGGATCGGCATCCCGCACTACGTGATCGATGCCGAGCAGCGGTTCCACGACACGGTGGTGGCGCGCTTCGCCGCCAGCTACGCGGCCGGCGAGACGCCGGTGCCGTGCGTCGAGTGCAATCGCGGCGTGAAGTTCACCGACCTGCTGGGGCTCGCGCGCGATCTCGGCGCCGAGGCGATGGCCACCGGCCACTACGTGCGCCGCGTCGAGGGCCCGCACGGGCCGGAACTGCACCGCCCGCTGGACGCGAGCCGCGACCAGAGCTGGTTCCTGTTCGCCACGACGCGCGAGCAGCTCGACTTCCTGCGCTTCCCGCTCGGCGAGATGACCGGCAAGGCGGCGGTGCGCGCCGAGGCGCTCAGGCTCGGGCTCGCGGTCGCCGACAAGGCCGACAGCCAGGACATCTGCTTCGTTCCGGGCAAGGGCGGGGCCTATGCGGACCTTGTCGAGCGGCTGCGGCCGGAGGTGGCGGGCGGCGGCGAGATCGTCGACGAGAGCGGCCAGCCGCAGGGCCGGCACGAAGGCATCGCGCGCTACACGGTGGGCCAGTCACGGCGGCTGGGGCTTGCTGCCACGATCGCCGGCGAGCGGCAGCGGGTGGTGCGAATCGAGCCCCGGTCGCGCCGGGTCGTGGTCGCGGGCGCGGGGCGGGGCACGCGCCGCCACCTCGAGCTGCGCGAGATGAACTGGCTGGTGGAGCCCGGGCGGGCGGGCGAGGGCCTGCGCTGTTCGGTGCAGTTGCGCGCCCGCGAGCCGGTGCGTCCGGCCGCCGTCGAGGCGCTGTCCGGCGGCCGGGCAACCCTGCGGCTCGACGAGGCGGCGCTGGCGGCCCCCGGCCAGGCTTGTGTGCTCTATCACGGCTCGCGCGTGCTGGGCGGGGGTTTCATCGAGCGGGCCGGCCCCGAGGTCGGCCCCGGGGTCGGCCCCGAGGTCGACATCGCAGCCGGCGACGGGGCGGATGGCGGCGAGGAGGGCAGGGATGTCGGCAATGCTGCGTGAGGGCAGGCTGGTCATCGGCACCAGGCGCTACTCGTCCTGGTCGCAGCGCGGCTGGCTTGCCGTGCGGCTGGCCGGGCTCGATGTCGAGGAGGTGGTGATCCCGCTGGCCGGCGGCCGCACGGAGGCGATCGCGCAGGCGACCCCGACCGGTCTGGTGCCCTATCTGGAGCATCGGGGCGCACGGGTCTGGGAGAGCCTGGCGATCGGCGAGTACTGCGCGGAGTTGGCACCCGAGCTCTGGCCGCCCGACCGCGTGGAGCGGGCGCGGGCGCGCAGCTTGGCCGCCGAGATGCATGCCGGCTTCCGCGCGCTGCGGCTCGCCATGCCGATGAATTGCGGCCGCCATGCCCGCCCGCTGGCCGGCGGCGTGCCGCCAGAGGTCGCAGCCGAGATCGGCCGGATCGATGCGATCTGGTCGGAGGCGCAGGGCCCGTTCCTGTTCGGCGCCGGGCTCACCATCGCCGATGTCATGTTCGCCCCCGTCGTCTCGCGGCTGATCTCGTACGCAGTCGAGCTCAGCCAGAGGGCCGGCGCCTATCGCGACGCGGTGCGCGCCCACCCGCTGGTCGAGGAATGGTACGCCGGCGCGGCAGCCGAGCCGGTTGCCTGGCGGCTGGACAAGTACGAGAGCCTCGCCTGACCACGGCCATCGTCCTGCCGCCGCGCGAGGGGTTCTCGCCCGGGGCGGTGGGGGCGGTGGGGCTGCTGGTCAACCGGCTGGCCGATCCCGCCGACTGGGTGGTGGGGCGGCCCCTGCCGGGCGAGCCGTTCGCCGGCCGGCGTTTCGCCGCCGCCCCGCCCGTCTGCTGGCCGCCCGCGGGGCCCATGCGCTACGAGGCCGCCGTGGCGCGGGTGCTGCGCAGGCTGCGTCCGGCGCGCATCGAGGTGCACAACCGCCCGGAGATCGCCCGCAGTCTGGCGCGCCGCTTCCCGGCGGCCGACGTCGCCCTGTTCCTGCACAACGATCCGCGTGCCATGCGCCGCGCCCGCACGGCGACAGCGCGCGCGTCGCTGCTGCGTCGCATGCAGGTGGTCTGCGTCTCCGAGACGGTGCGTGGCTGGTTCCTTGACGGGCTCGCGCCGGCACAGGTTTCCGGCGAGCGTGTCGCGGTGCTGCTCAACTGCCTCGCACTCGACGAGCTGCCGCCGAAGCTGCCGGCGGCGGAGCGCGACGGGCTGATCCTGTTCGCCGGCCGGCTGGTGGCCGACAAGGGGGCGGATGCCTTCGTCGCCGCCTGCGCCTCCGTGCTGCCCAACCTGCCGGGCTGGCGCGCGGAGATGATCGGGGCCGACCGCTTCGCCGCCGACAGCCCCGAGACGCCGTTCCTCGCCGCGCTGCGCCCGCGGGCGGCGGCGGCCGGGGTGCGGCTGCTCGGCCACCTGCCGCACGATCGGGTCCTGGAGGCGATGGCCCGCGCCGCCATCGTCGTCGTGCCGAGCCGCTGGCAGGAGCCGTTCGGCATGACGGCGCTGGAGGCGATGGGTTGCGGTGCGGCACTGATCGTCTCGCCGCGTCCGGGATTGCGGGAGGTGGTGGGCGACGCGGCGCTGCTCGCCGAACCGGAGGCGCTGGCCCCGGCGCTGCTGCGCCTGGCGCGCGACCCGGCCTTGCGTGCCGCACTCTCGGCGCGCGGCCTCGAGCGGGCGGCGGGGTTCTCCGCCCCGGCGGCGCGCGCCCGGCTCGGCGCGCTGCGGGCGGCGCGGGCAGGAAAGGCGGGAGCAGTCACGGCCGGGGCAGGAACGGCACAGGCAGCAACAGCTGGGAGCCCGGCCCCGCCACCTTGACCCGGAGCCGGCGCGCTTTACAGCAGGCGCGGTGATGATCACCCCTCCCGTTCCCCCCGCGTCCCGCTTTGCCCGGCTGCCCCACTGGTGCGACCGCATCGGCCTGGCCGCCACGTTCCTCTGCCCGCTGTTCCTGGTGCACGGGCGCGCGCTTGCCGAGGCGATGATCGACATTGTCGCCGTCCTGTTCCTCGTGCGCTCGGCGCTTGCCGCCGACTGGCGGTGGACCCGCGCGCCCTGGGTGGGGTTCGCCTGCGTCTGGTGGCTGTGGCTGGTGCTGTGCTCGGTGCCGGTGCTCGGGCTGGGCGCGGGGGGCCTGCGTTCGCTGCTGCAGGCGGTGCTCACCGTGCGGTTCGGGCTGTTCGCGGCGGCACTGCAGGCCTGGATCCTGGTCGCCGCACCGCGCCGGCGGGCGATGGGCTGGGTGCTGGCGGTCTGTTTCGGCTACATCGCGCTGCAACTGCTGCTGCAGGCGGTGGTCGGGGTCAACCTGTTCGGCGACCACCGCTTCCATGACGGGACGCTGACCGGCCCCTACGACAAGCCGCGCGCCGCCGCACCCCTGTCGCGCCTGCTGTTTCCGATCGTGCTGGTGGCGGTGGCCTGGCTCACCCGTCGCGGCGCGGCCGGGGCGGCGGGCGCCGCCGGCGTGCTGCTCGCCAGCGTGGCGCTGATGGTGCTGGCCGGCCAGCGCATGCCGCTGCTGCTCACCGGCTTCGGCCTGCTGGTCTCCGGCTTCATGCTCAAGCGCCTGCGCGTGCCGCTGCTCGCCTGCCTGGTCGCGGTGCCGGCGCTGGTCGCGCTGTCGGCGGTGGTCTCGCCGCGCAGCTTCGGCCACCTCGTGGTGCTGTTCGAGCACCAGATGGAGCATTTCGGCACCAGCCCTTATGGGCGTATCCTCGGGCGTTCGATCGAGATCGTGGAACAGGATCCGCTCACCGGGCGCGGGTTCGACGGGTTCCGCACCGGCTGCCGCCTGCCGCGCTATTTCCATGGCGTGCCGCCCCTGGCGCCGGCCGCCTCGAACGGCGGCGGCGGCGCCTTCTGCGTCCAGCACGCCCATAACCACTACATGCAGGCGGCGACCGATTCCGGCCTGCCCGGGCTCGTGCTGTTCAGCCTGATGGTGATCGCCTGGCTGCGCGCGTTGTGGCCGGGGACGGGCGGCCCGGGTCGCGAGAGCCCGGAGGTCGCGGCCTGGCGGACCGGGCTGTTCGTCGCCGTGCTGATCCAGGAATGGCCGATCGCGTCGACCTCGGCCTTCACCAACATGCCGCTCGGCGGCTGGTTCTTCCTGCTGCTGGCCGTAGGCCTGGCGGAAAGCGGCCGCGCTCGGCCGGGCGGCCTGGGCCACGGCTGGGGGTGGAGCCGGCGGCGTCCTGCCTATATCCAAGCGCGAAAGTGAGGGCGAGACCCATGGCAGATACCTCCACGCTTGCATCGGCGGCCCCGGACGCGCGGGCCGCCCTGATCCCGGTCACGGTGCTGACCGGCTTCCTCGGCGCGGGCAAGACCACCCTGCTGAACCACATCCTGACGGCGCAGCACGGCCGCAAATATGCGGTGGTGATCAACGAGTTCGGGGAGCTCGGCGTCGACAACGACCTCGTCGTGGATGCCGACGAGGAGGTCTTCGAGATGAACAACGGCTGCATCTGCTGCACCGTGCGCGGCGACCTGATCCGCATCCTGGGCGGGCTGATGAAGCGCCGCGGCCGGCTGGACGGGATCATCGTCGAGACCACGGGGCTGGCCGACCCCGCGCCGGTGGCGCAGACCTTCTTCGTCGATGACGAGGTGCGCGCCCGCACCCGGCTCGACGCGGTGGTCACCGTGGCCGACGCGCTCAACCTGCCGGCCCGCCTCGCCGACAGCGCGGAGGCGCAGAACCAGATCGCGTTCGCCGACGTGATCGTGCTGAACAAGACCGACCTGGTGGACGCGGCCGGGCTCGATGCGGTCGAGGCGCGGATCCGGCAGATCAACAAGCTGGCCCGCATCCACCGCACCCAGCGCGGCCAGGTCGACCTCGCCGCCGTGCTCGACCAGGGCGGCTTCGACCTCGCCCGGGCGCTCGAGCTGGCGCCCGACTTCCTGGAGTCCGACGAGCATCACCATGAGGCCGACGTGCAGAGCCTGTCCTTCTCGCTCGACGAGCCGCTGGATGCCAGCCGCTTCCAGTCCTGGATCGGCAGCGTGCTGCAGGAGCAGGGACCCGACATCCTGCGCGCCAAGGGGATCCTCGACTATGCCGGCGAGGACCGGCGCTTCGCCTTCCAGGCGGTGCACATGATGGCCGACGGCGATTTCGTCGCCCCCTGGAAGCCGGGCGAGGCCCGCCACTCGCGTCTGGTGTTCATCGGCCGCAACCTCAACCGCCCGCGCCTGCGCCGCGGCTTCGAGAGCTGCCGGGCGGGTGGGGCGCGATGAGCGCAGGCGTGAGCGGAGAGCTGGGCGCAAGCCTGGCCGCGCCCGACCTGCTGGCCGCGCGCGGCACGGTGCGCGAGGCGGGGGCCTTCGTCACTGGGGCCTGCTTCTCGCGCGACGGACGCCAGGTGGCCTTCGCCACCGGCGAGGGGGCGGTGCATGTCGCGAGTGCCGACGCCACCGGGTGGCGCGAGGTTGCGGCGCATGACGGTTCGGTGCTGGCGCTGGCCACCGACGTCACCCCGGGCGGCTTCCTCAGCGGCGGCGACGACAACCGGCTGTGCCGGATCGCGGCCGACGGCACGCTCGCCGAGCTCGGGCGCGGCCGGCGCTGGGTCGAGCATGTGGCGAGCGTGGTGGACGGCAAGTCCGGCTGGATCGCGAGCAGTGCCGGCAAGACTGTCGAGCTGCGCGACGCGGCCGGCACCCTGGTGCGCGGCTACGAGCATCCGTCGAGCGTCGGCGGCATCGCCTTCGATGCGCGCGGCAAGCGCATCGCCGTGTCGCACTATGGCGGCGCGTCGCTGCGCTTCGTGAACGCACGCGCCGACAGCCCGCGCCTGCTCGGCTGGAAGGGCAGCCACCTGGCGGTCGCGATCCATCCGGCCGGCGAGGCGGTGGTCACCGCCATGCAGGAGAACGAGCTGCATGGCTGGCGGCTGGCCGACGGGCACAACATGCGCATGAGCGGCTACCCGCAGAAGACCCACTCGCTGTCATTCTCGCGCAGCGGCCGGTGGCTGGCGAGTTCCGGCGCGGACAGCGTCGTGCTGTGGCCGTTCTTCGGCGGCGGCCCGATGGGCCGCGCACCCACCGAGCTTGCCCAACGGCCGGGTGTGATCTGCCGGCGGGTGCTGTTCCACCCACAGCAGGAGCTCGTCGCCGCCGGGTTCGCCGACGGCACCGTGGTGCTCGCGGATGTGTCCACGTCGCGCGTGCTGCCGGTCCGTGTCGCGCACGGAGCGGATGAAACCGAAACGATAACGGCTCTGGATTTTTCGCCCGACGGTAGGCTTCTCGCGTTCGGCAACCAGCTTGGGATGATGGCTATTGTCGATCTCTCGCCATCAAAAGAAATCTAAAAGTATAAAATTATAGACTACTGTTAAGCTCAAGAAATCGTGATCTTTGTTCAACTTCCTATAGAGTATTACGTCGTTTTCATCGCATGATGGCCTCACTTCGTCTAAACCCAGAGGTCAGCCATGTCGGTCCACGAACTCGCGGCGCTTCGTCCCCTCGCCATCCGCCCGGCAAATGACGAGCCGCCCGTCGCATTGCCCGCGCTTCGGCAGTTCGAGCATCTCGAGGTGCACTACGAGGACAGCCTGCGCACCTGCTGGTCGTTCGGGCTGCTCGGCGGCTGCAACGCGCGGGTGACCCGCGGGCTGCTCGAGGATTTCCAGGCCATGCAGGACGACCTGCGCGCGCTGCGCGCCGCGCAGCAGGCGTCCGGCCGCGAGACGCTGCAGTATTTCGTCGTGGGCTCCCGCATCCCGGGCATCTACAACCTGGGCGGCGACATCATCTTCTTTGCCGACCGCATCCGCGCCGGCGACCGCGCCGCGATGCACGCCTACGCGCATCATTGCGTCGACGTGATCTGGGAGAACTACAACGCCTTCCGCATGCCGATCGTCACCATCGCCCTGGTCCAGGGCGACGCGCTGGGCGGCGGCTTCGAGACGGCGCTGTCGCACGACGTGCTAGTCGCCGAACGTTCGGCGCGGCTCGGCCTGCCGGAGATCCTGTTCAACCTGTTTCCCGGCATGGGGGCCTACAGCTTCCTGTCGCGGCGCATCGGCGGCCCGGCGGCCGAGAAGCTGATCATGTCGGGCAAGGTCTATACCGGCGCCGAACTGCATGCGATGGGCGTGGTCGACGTGCTTGCCGAGGATGGCGAGGGCGAGGCCGCGGTGCGCGACTACGTCGATCGGCACAGCCGCAAGTTCAACGCCCACCAGGCGATGTGCCGCACGCGCCGGCAGGTGTCGCCGGTGACGCTCGAGGAGCTGCGCGGGGTGGTGGATATCTGGGTGGAGACGGCGATGAGCGTCAGCGAGCCCGACCTGCGCAAGATGGAGCGCCTCGCCCAGGCGCAGGCCCGCCGCCTTGCCGCGCCGGGCGCGGTGCAGATGCACGCGGCCGAATAGGCGGCGCGACAGAGCCCCGCCCGCGCTTCCCGGCCGCCGCGCGCGGCGGCCCCAGATCCCTGATCGCCCCCGCCGCGCGTCTCAGCCGCGTTCGCTGGCGTCGCGCGGCCGCTCCGCTCGCTTCATGGCGGCAAGCTCGCGGTCCAGGCAGGTCAGCTCGTGGCGAAGCTGGCGCACCACCTCGGCGCCTGCCTGCCTGAGGGCCGGCGGGGTGATCTCGCGGCCCTGGGTGATGCGCCGCAGCCCGACCGCGCCGATATTGCTCGCCGCACTGCGCACCGCGTGCAGCTCGAAGCGGAAGGCGTTCATGTCGCCGGCCTCGACCGCCGCCTCGATCCGTTCGACCAACTCCGACGCATCGGACTGGAAGCCGTCGAGCAGCTCCTCGACGAACTGGTCGCCGCCCAGTGCGCGCAGCTCATCGAGCACGCCCTGGTCCAGAGCCGGCTCACCGGCCGAGAAACGCGGATGGTCGGCGATCAGCGAAACGGCGGCGCCCGTTTGGGCAGCTCCCTGCTCGCTCGGCGCCGGGGCAGGGGCGTAGCCCTGCACCGCCTCGAGCAGCCGGGCCGGGGTGATCGGCTTGATGACGCAGCCGTCCATGCCGGCATCGAGACACCGCCGCTCGGTTTCCGCGGTGGCGTCCGCGGTCAGCGCCAGGATCGGCAGATGCGGCGTGGGCGGCATGGCGATGCGCAGCATGCGGGTCGTCTCGAGCCCGTTCATGCGCGGCATGTTCACGTCCATCAGGACGAGATCGAAGCTCTCGTCCTCGGCCGCGTCCATCGCCTCCATGCCATCCTCGGTGAGGACCACGTGGTGGCCGGCGCGCTCGAGGATCATCCTCACCACGCGGCGGTTGGTCTCGTTGTCGTCGGCGACCAGGATGCGCATCGGCCGCGTGCCGCGCGCGGCAGGGGCCGACAGTTCGCTGCGTTCGGCCGGCTCCTCCTGGGCGACCTGCTCGGCGCGGGTCGTCGCACCGGCCAGGCGGCAGGCGCGGTCGAGGGCTGCCTCGTCGAGCGGCAGGCGGAGCTCGGTGATGAAATGGCGCCGGAGCATCGCCGCCGGTACCGCCGCACTATCGCCGCGCGACAGCAGCACGCGCGGCACGCCCGCCTGCGGGTCGAGCCGGCTGAGCAGGGCGCAGTCGCCAGGCAGGTCGCCGCCCGGGTCGCGGCGGTAGATCAGCAGGATCTCGCCGGGCGGCCGTCCGCCCAGGGGGGCCACCACCTCGGTGACGCTGGCCGCTTGACGCACGGCCAGGCCGCGCTGGTTGAGCCTCGCCTCCAGGCTTTCGGCCAACGCCGGGTCGTCGCAGAGCAGCACCGCGCGGCCGGGCAGCGACGGCTCGGCGAGCAGCGGTGCCTCGTCGGCGCCCTCCCCGGCCGTGACGTGGGGCTGCTGGAGGGGCAGGCTGAACCAGAACCGGCTGCCGTGGCCGACATGGCTTTCGACGCCGATCTCGCCGCCCATCAGGGTGACGAGCTGGCGGCAGATGGCCAGGCCCAGGCCGGTGCCGCCGAAGCGGTCGAGGATGGAGGAATCGGCCTGCGAGAAGGCGTCGAAGATATGGGCCAGGGCCTCGGGGGCGATGCCGATGCCGGTGTCCTGCACGTCGAAGCGCAGCCGCTCTGGCCGGGCCGCCGTCCCCTTGCCCGCGGCGGCGAGCCGCTCGACGCCGATGCTCACGCCGCCGACCTGGGTGAACTTGACCGCGTTGGAGGCGAGGTTGAGCAGGATCTCGAGCACGTGCTTGCGGTCGGCGGTCAGCGTCAGCGGCACGTCCGCGGCCGCGTGCAGCGAAAGCTGCAGACCCTTGTTCTGGGCGGCGAGCACGACGAGGTCGCGGATCTCGGCCAGCAGGGTCGGCAGGTCGACCGCCTCCTGGCTCACCGGCATGCGACCGGCCTCGAGACGGGAGAAATCGAGGATGCCGCCGATCAGCGACAGCAGGGCGCGGGTGCCGGTGCGGATCGCGTCGAACAGCGAGCGCTGCTCCTCGCCGAGCGGCATCTCCTCGATGAGCGACACCGAGCCGAGGATCGCGTTGAGCGGCGTGCGCAGCTCGTGGCTGATCGCGGCGAGGAACATGCCCTTGGCGTGGTTCGCTTCCTCCGCCTCGCGCAGCGCCCGTGAGAGGCGACGGATGAGGGTGCTGGCATAGAGCGGCAGCACCAGCAGCGAAAGCAGCAGGCTCGCCGCCAGCGCCGGGTGACCGCGCCAGAAGGGGATGGTGGCGACCACGCTGCCGAAGCCGGCGAGCGAGAGGATGGTGGCGCCGACCAGCGCCGGCAGCCCCAGCCGGATGCCGTAGCCGAGGATCACCCACAGGTAGAGCGGGTAGAACCCGGCATTGCCGGCACCGTCGAGAAGCATGCCGAGCGTGATCATCGCCGTGTCGGCGACCAGCGACAGCCCGATGGTCAGCAGCCGCCCGCGCTCGGGCCGCAGCAGCAGCCAGCCGAGCAGGAGCACGGCGAAGCCGACATAGCCGGCAAGCCCCGCGACCTCCGCTCCGCTCGGCCGACCGCACAGCAGATAGAGGCCGATCGCCAGGCTGAAGGCGACGCGGTTGACCGCCATCTCGAGGGCGGCGCGAGCACCCGGCGAGCGGGTCTTCGGGACGGGTGCGGTCATGCGGCGGGTTCGGGATGACCGAGCACGGCCTTCTCGCGCAGCAGGATCTCCTCGAGTTCGGCCGGTGGCACGGGGCGACTGAAATAGTAGCCCTGGATCTCGTCGCATCCCTCGCCCATCAGGGTGCTGAGCTGGGCCACCGTTTCCACCCCTTCGGCCATGACGCTCATCCCCAGGCTGTGGCCCAGCGCGATGATGGCGCGGACGATGGCGATATCCTGGGTGCCGGTGGCGAGGTCACGGACGAAGCTCTGGTCGATCTTCAGCCGGTCGACGGGGAAGCTGCGGACATAGTTCAGCGAGGAGTAGCCCATGCCGAAATCGTCGATGGCGATCTGCACGCCGAGCGAGCGCAGGGTCTGCAGCACCGAGGCGGCCCGCTCGAGGTCCTCGACCAGCTCGCCTTCGGTCAGCTCCAGCTCCAGCTGGCTCGCCTGCATGCCGGTGCGGCGCAGCACGCTCTCGACCAGCGGCAGGATGCCGCGCCCGGCCAGGTCGCGCGGCGAAAGATTGACCGCCACACGCACGCGCGGCAGGCCGCGCGCGTTCCAGCCTGCCGCGTCACGGCCGGCGCGCTCGAGCACCCACTCGTCGATGCTGGCGATCAGGCCGCTCTCGCGGGCGATGGGCAGGAACTCGCCCGGCGAGACGAGCCCGTAGCCGGGCCGGTTCCAGCGCAGCAGCGCCTCGACGCCGGTGATGCGGCCGGAGCCGAGTGCGACCTGCGGCTGGTAGTGCAGGATGAACTCGTCATTGACCAGCGCCTGGCGCAGGTCGGTGCGCATGCGGATCACGTGGCCGATCCGCTCGTTCATGTCGGGGACGAACAGCCGCCACGCGCCCCGCCCCTCGGTCTTGGCCTGGTACATGGCCAGGTCGGCCGAGCGCAGCAACTCCTCCACCTCGGTCGCGTCCTGCGGGTAGAGCGCGATGCCGATGCTGCAGCTGATCCGCACCTCCTCGCCGCCGGAGGTGAACGGGGCACGCATCGCCTCGACGATGCGCTGGGCGAGCTGCTCGGACCCGTTCTCCGGGCCGAGCTGGTCCTGGAGCACCGCGAACTCGTCACCGCCGAGCCGGGCCACCATGTCATGGGGGCCGACCATGGCGGTCAGCCGGCTGGCCACCTCGTTGAGCAGCAGGTCACCGCGCTGGTGACCGAGCCGGTCGTTGGCCGCTTTGAAGAAATCAAGATCGATGAAGTGCAGTGCCAGCGGCGCCTCGCCGCGCGGCCCGCCGCTCAGCCGGCGCTCGAGCCGTTCGCGCAGCCGGTTGCGGTTCGGCAGGCCGGTCAGCGAGTCGTGGTTGGCCAGGTGCAGCAGGTGCTGCTCGGCGCGCTTGCGGTCGGTGATGTCGAGCGAGGTGGTGAGCACGCAGTTGGCGCCGAGACCGTCGCTGCTCAGCGGCGCCTTGGTGGTCAGCAGGATGCGGCGCGCGCCGCCCTGGTCGACCACCTCCTCCTCGAAGCCGGGCAGGGCGTTGCCGGTGCGGAACACGAGCTGGTCGAGCGCCCGGCTGCGGTTCTCGTAGTCCGGCCCGAAGACGTGGGCGAGGTCACGCCCGACCAGCGTGGAGGGCGGTGCTCCGGCCAGCAGGGCGTGCATGGCGTTGACGAACACGTAGCGGCCATCGCGATCGGTGGCGCTGATGAAGGCGGGCACGGTGTCGATGACCTGGATCAGCGACTCGCGGCTGTCGCGCAGCATCTTCTCGCGCGAGCGCTCGCTGTCCTTCAGCTCGCTTTCCAGCTTCCGGGCCCGGCTCTGCAGCATCCTGTGCTGGTGGTGCATGCGCAGCATGTTGCGCGCCCGGGTGACGAACTCGGCATGGTCCACGGGGGAGCGCAGGAAGTCCGTGGCGCCCGCCTCCAGGGCTGCGAGGCGGAAGGCGCGATCGTCATAGGCGGTGATCACCAGCACGGGCACGTCGGCGCAGCTGGGCATGACGCGGAACTGGCGGGTGAACTCGGCGCCGTCCAGGGTCGGCATCTTGTAGTCGGTGATCACCAGGTCCGGCGTGGTGCCGGCCGCCCAGCTCAACGCCTCGGCCGGGTCGCCGAAGCTGTTCACCACCACGGACTCGTTGATGGTGCTGGCCAGCCGCGCGTAGATGTGGCGGTTGCTGGCGCGGTCGTCGAGGATGGCGATCAGCGTCATGAAAGACCGCTCCTGCTCGGCCTGGCACCACGGGTCGCGGCAAGGCAACGCGAAGCGGACGACGTCATGGTGAGCGACAGCACGCTAGCCTGCTGCGGCATCCTTAACCCCAGATGGTCACTCGTCCTTGCTATCACAGTTCTGTGTAACAGGGCGAGGGACGTGAAGCGAGCGTGACATAACGGCTCCGACCGGGCCGGGAGCCGTCGTGGCTACCTCCTCAGGCTCGGGTTCGGTGGCGGTCGACGGCTTGGCCGCATCCGTCAGGTCCTGGACACGCAGGAAGTCGCGTGCCAGCGCGCCGTAGAGCGCCTCGGGGCAGATCAGCCGCGAGACCGCGAAGGCGATGAACGAGGTGGCCAGCAGGGCCACGGTGATGCCCTGGTTGTCGGTCATCTCCATGACGATGACGGTCGCGGTCAGCGGCGCCTGCACCACGCCGGCGAAATAGCCGGCCATGCCGAGCAGCACGACCATGCCGGGGGCGACGTGCGGCAGGAAGCGGGCGATGGAGCCGCCGATGCCCGCACCCACGGCGAGCGAGGGGGCGAAGATGCCGCCGGGGATGCCCGAGCAGTAGGACACCAGGGAGGCTGCGAACTTCATGGCGAAGAAGCCGGCCGGCAGGCTCGCCTGGCCCTCGATGATTCGCCGCGCCTGGTAGTAGCCGGTGCCGTAGGTGGCGCCGTGCGACAGCAGGCCGATGAGGGCGAGCAGCAGCCCGCACAGGGCGGCGAACAGCACAGGCGAGCCGCTCCGCAGCCGGCCGAGCGGGCCGGGCAGGCCCCGGCCGGCGCGCAGCAGCAGCAGGCTGAACAATCCGCCCGTCAGGCCACCGGCCACGCCGCAGGCCGGGGCGGCGAGCCAGGCGAGGCCGGCCGGAAGGGCTGCGTCGGTGTGGCCGAAATAGGTGTAGTTGCCGACCAGGGCGAGGCTGGTCAGGCCGGACAGGACCACGGCGGTCAGCATGGTGCCGCTGGTGCGGCTTTCGAAGGAATGGCTCAGCTCCTCGATGGCGAACACGATCCCCGCCAGCGGGGTGTTGAAGGCGGCCGACACGCCGGCGGCGCCGCCAGCCAGGACCAGCGCCCGGCGGGTGGTCACGTCGTGCAGTCCGACACGCGAGCCGATGCTGTGCATGAGGGTGGCACCGACCTGCACGGTCGGGCCCTCGCGGCCGATCGAGGCGCCGCCGAACAGGCCGAGCAGGGTGAGCAGGATCTTGCCCAGCGCGATGCGCAGCGAAAGCACCCGGTCGACGTCGCGGCTGGCGGTCATGTGCAGGGAGGCGATGACCTGCGGGATGCCGCTGCCCTGGGCGCCGGGGAACCAGCGCCGGGTCAGCCAGGCAGACAGGCCGAGCGAGACCGGTGCCACGACGAGCATCAGCCAGGGCGCCGGTCCGGTCAGTGCGCGGCGCAGGAGGTCGACCTGGTCGGCGAGGCAGGCGAAGGCGATCGCGGTCAGGCCGATCAGGGCCGCACCTGCCCAGTAGATGATCCGGCGCAGCCATTGCCGCCCGGACAGCAGGACGTGCCGGCGCGGCCGGCGCAGGAGGGGTTTCATCCGGCCGATCGTAAAGCATGGCGCAGCGCCGCAAAGAAAGCGCGCAAAGCGGGCGTGCCGGCTGGCCGGCCCGGCCCGGTGGCAAAAGCTGCCGGGTAAGTCGCAAGGCTGTGCCTGGTCTGCCGGACTGGCGCGACTGGGCTTGCGCGCGGGCGGTCGCGGGCAGCCGGAGGGGGCGGCCGGGAGCAGGCGGGGCGCGATGGCGCGCCACCGGCGCAGCAAGCCGCCGGCGCGTCGTGCGTCTGGCACAGCAAGCCGCCGGCGCGGCAGGCATCAGGCACAGCTTCTCGTTCCTGTTTTGTTCTTGACGCGGCGGAGGCTCGCGGCCAGGATCGAGGACGGGCGAGCAGGACGCTTCGCCGCCACAGCCGGAGCTCCTCCGATGTCCGCCAGCCTGCACAACGGACCGCCGGTGCCCGCCATCCGCAAGGGACGCGGGGTGTCCGGCGCGGTCGCCAACCGCTTCGAGACGGCGGTGAGCATGCCGTTCGACGATGGCTGGGACAGCATCGCCGAGGAGATCGCCGCACCGCCGCCCGTCGCCACCGAGCTGGCGCGCGACCACAGCCGTAGCGCCATGGCCTGGAACGACAGCCCCGACATCGGCTTCGACCGCTCGATCAACCCTTATCGCGGCTGCGAGCATGGCTGCGTCTATTGCTTCGCCCGCCCCACCCACGCCTATCTCGGCTACTCGCCCGGCCTCGATTTCGAAACCAGGCTGACCTACAAGCCTGACCTCGCGCGGCTGCTTGAGCGCGAGTTGCGCCGGCCCGGCTATGTCGCGCGGCCGGTGGCGCTCGGCACCAACACCGATCCCTACCAGCCGGTCGAGCGCACCCTGTCGCTGACCCGCTCGGTGCTCGAACTGCTCGAACGTTTCGGCCATCCGGCGAGCATCGTCACCAAGTCGGCCGGCGTGCTGCGCGACCTCGACATCCTGCGTCGCATGGCCGGGCGCGGGCTGGTGCGCGTGCATCTTTCGGTGACCACGCTCGACCCGCTCCTGGCCCGGCGCATGGAACCGCGCGCCGCAACACCCGCGCGCCGTCTGGCGGCGATCGCCGGGCTGGCCGAGGCCGGGGTTCCGGTCGGCGTGCTCGCCGCACCCATGATCCCGGCGCTCAACGATTGCGAGCTCGAGCGCATCCTGGCGGCGGCGGCCGAGGCGGGGGCCAGCAGCGCCGGCTGCATCCTGCTGCGCCTGCCGCTGGAGGTGCGCGGGAGGTTCGAGACCTGGCTGCACCAGCATTATCCCGATCGCGCCCGCCACGTGCTGGGGCTGGTGCGCGAGGCGCGCGGCGGCAGGCTCAACGACCCGCGCTTCGGCCACCGCTTCACCGGGCAGGGGCCGTATGCGGCCATGCTGGCGCAGCGTTTCGCCGTGGCCGCCCGGCGGCTCGGCCTCGAGGAGCGGATCGGGCTGGAGACACGGCATTTCGCCCCGCCGCCGGCGCAGGCTGCGCAGCTCGCCTTGTTCGGGTAGAGCAGGGCGTCCGTCCCGGCTCCGGGGGCGCGGCAGCCCCGAGCGAGGTTTGAAGCTGATGCGTTGTCTGCTGCCCGGCCTGTCGGCACTGCTGCTTCTGCTCGCGCCGGCCGCGGCAGGGGCCCATCATGACGATCGCCACCACCATCACCGGGACCGGAACCGGCACCGGGAGGAGGCGCAGGGGGCGGGCGGGTTCGACTACTACCTGCTGAGCCTGAGCATCGCGCCGAGCTTCTGCGCGCTGTCACCGCACAACGCGGCGAGTGCCGAGTGCCGCGCGCTGACTCCAGCGTCCTACCATGCGACACCGCTGACCGTGCACGGCTTGTGGCCGAACCGCTCCTTCGTGAGCGCCGGCCGACAGCCGCAGCATTGCCCGGCCGCGCCCTTCGCGCCGCTGCCGAGCGGGCTGCAGAGCGCGCTTGACCGCTACATGCCCGGCGGCGCGGGGCTCGAGCGCCATGAGTGGGAGCGCCACGGCAGTTGCTCGGGGTTGAGCGAGACCGACTATTTCGCCGCCATCCTGCGGCTGGCGCGCACGGCCGACGACAGCCTCGGCGCGACCTTGCGCCAGCGCGGGCTGTTCGGCAGCGAGGTGCGGGTCGATGCGCTGCGCGTCGGCCTGGCGCAGCGCGATCCGGGGCTGGCCGCGGCCCTCGTGGTCAGTTGCCGCTCGCCGCGCGGCGGCGGCCGGGCACTGGTCGACGAGATCCGGCTGACCGTCGGGCGCGATCTCGCGCCGATCCCTGCCGCAAGGGTCGGACTGGGCGCCAATTCCGGCTGCCCGAGTGGCGCGGGCTTCCTGCCCGGCTGAACCGTCGGGCGGTGGCCGCTTGGCTTGGCCCTCGACCTGGTCGCATCATCGCGGCGGAAGGTGCGGTCGGCGTGATCGGCTGCTCGTGGCTGGGAGCACTGGCCTGGGAGCACCGGCCCGGGAACATTGGCCCGGGAACATTGGCCCGGCAGTGGCCCGGCAGCGGCTGGGGCGCTTGAGCATGGTCGTGGATGCAGGCCGCCGGGGTGCGGACCGCGCCGGGTCCGGGGCCGCACGGGGGAGGCGCGTTTGGCAGGTCGAGCGGGAGCCGCCAATCTTTACCTGATTGCCCTGCTCCTGTTGCTGCTGCTCGTGGCGGCCATGCCGTTGCGGGCGCGGCGCTGGCCGATCTGGGTGCAGGTGGCAGTGCGGATGGTGACGCTGGCGGTGGCGACGGTGCTGCTGCAGCGAAGCATGGTCTCGCCGATCGAGCCGCATTTCAGCCTTTCGTCGCCAGCGTTGCGCTTCTGGCAGAGGCTGGCGGAGGCCGGCTGGTGGGTGATCGCCGGCCGTGCGGCGGTCGGCGTGGTGCGCCTGCTGGTCGTGCTGGAGAACCGGCCGCGCGAGACCCGGATCATCTCCGACCTGCTGGCCGGCGCGATCTACGTCGTGGCCGTGCTGGCCATCGTGAACTTCTCCTTCGACGTGCCGATCCGCTCGCTGCTCGCCACGTCGGGGGTGATCGCCATCGTCATCGGCCTGGCCCTGCAAAGCACGCTCTCGGACGTGTTCTCGGGCATCGCCGTCGGGCTCGAGCGGCCGTACCGGCCGGGCGACCTGCTCTGGGTGGAGGGCAACATCGAAGGCCGGGTCGTGCACCTCAACTGGCGCTCGACCCACATCGCCACCGCGCACGACAACATCGCGGTGGTGCCCAACAGCATCATCGCCAAGTCGCGGATGATCAACCGCAGCGCGCCCACGCCGATCCGCGGCGACACGCTGACCGTCGAGCTCGACCCGGCCGTGCCGCCCGAGCTGGGCCTGAGCGTCCTGGAGGCGGCGGTGCGCAGTTGCGGCGGGCTGCTGGCCAGCCCCGCGCCGAGCATACTGTGCAGCGGGTTGAGCGGCGACGGTGTGTCCTACGAGATCGCCTTCTACGTGGCCTCCAGCGCCGAGTTGGCCGGCGTCCGCTCCGACCTCTACGGCAAGATCCACCGCCACCTGCGCTTCGCCGGCATCGGGCTGGCGGTGAAGGGCATGGCGCCGCTGCCACGGCCCGAACCGCCGACGCCGGAACTGGTGCTCGGGCAGTCGGACCTGTTCGGCATCCTCGACGAGCCCGCGCGCCGGCTGCTGGCCGGGCATCTCGGCGAGCAGGTGCTCGACACGGGCGAGGTGCTGATCCGCCAGGGCGAGCACTGGAACGCGCTCTACGTCATCGCCGCCGGTGCGGCCGAGATCCTGCGCGGCGAGGGGGCGGCGGAGAGCGTGATCTACCGGATGAGTCCCGGGGAAAGCCTCGGCGTGATCGGTCTCACCTACGGCACGCCGAGTGCCGTGACGGTGCGGGCCCTGACCCCCCTGCGGGTCTGGCGGCTCGACAAGACGGATCTCGACGAGGCGACCCGCACGCGGCCAGAGCTGCGCCAGGCGCTGCTGCTGGTCGCCGAGCGCGGCCGTGCGCTGCTCGCGCGCCGGCAGGGCGGCGAGGACGGCCGCGCGCCGGACAAGCCGGGAGTGTTCCTCGTGCGGCTTCGCAACGTCCTGCACCTGCTGGCGAGCTGATCCGGACCGGGCGTCGCGGCGGCACCCGTGCGCGGGTCATTGCGGCAGGTGGGCCAGCATGTCGCGGGCAAGCGCCTGCCCGGCGCGCTTGAGCATGACGTCGTTGTCCGCCTTGACCTCGAGCATGTCACTCATCAACGGCCGCCCGGTCGCCGTGTCGTCGAGTTCGCCGCCGAGATAGATGATCAGGTCGCTGACCTTGTGGACCGCGGCCGTGGCGATGTAGCGCGCGCCCGCGGCATGGGCGAGCGCGGTGAGGCAGGACCGGCAGGAGGAGGGATAGGCATATTCGCCGGCCAGCTTGGCGAGCCCCGCCCGCGTTGCGGCGTCGTTCACCAGTCGCACGCGGCCGGACGCGGCCAGCGCCTGGCGGAGCTCGCCTTGGGCATCCTGGACCCAGTTGCGCTGCGCGGCGAGAACGAACGGACGCTGGTCGGCGGAGCCGTCGAAGGTCTCGATCGGCAGCACGAGGATCCCGGGCGGGTTGGTCTCCGCGGCCCGGGTGCGCGGGCCGGCGGCTGCCGCGAGCGCCAGGGCCGCGGTCAGGGCCAGGACCAGGCTCGGGAGCCGGACTGCGGCCGGATTGAGCGGCGGGGCGGGGCGGCCGTCCGGCCTTGCCGGGGCGCGGGGCCTGGCGGTCTTGATGGGCATCGGGACGATCCTCCTGTTCGGCGGGCTCATCGCACGACGACCACGCCGTCGTGCTTGGCCTTCTGTTCGGGCTCGACATGGATGTTGATCAGCGCGTCGCCAAGCAGGATGCGCAGCGCCGCCTCGATCCGGTCGCAGATCTCGTGGGCACGGGCGACCTCCATCTGGCCGGGAACGACCAGGTGAAATTCGACGAACGTCATCCTGCCGACCGAGCGCATGCGCAGATCGTGCGCCTCGATGGCGCCGTTGGCATTGTGCGCGATCACCAGGCGCACCTGCTCGACGCGATCGGGATCGGACACCTCGTCCATCAGGCCGCCGATCGAGCTGCGCGTGACGCCGTAGCCGACGCGCAGCACGTTGAGTGCCACCAGCACCCCGAGCAGCGCGTCGAGGCGCTTCCAGCCGGTCAGTGCCACGAGGGCGAAGCCGACGAGCAGCGCCACCGACGACCAGACGTCGGACAGGAGGTGGCGGCCGCTGGCGGCCAGGGCCGGCGAGCGATGCCGGGCGCCGATGCGGATCAGCGCCCGCGCCCAGGCGAGGTTCAGCAGCCCGCCGGTGGCGTTGAGCGCTATCCCGCGCAGCGGCTCGGTGGGGGCATGCGGGTGCTGCCAGCCGAGCCACACCTGGTGGCCGATGGCGATGGCGGTGAGCAGCACCAGCGTCCCTTCGGCCACGGCCGACAGATACTCCGCCTTGTCGTGGCCGTAGGGGTGGTTGGCATCGGCCGGGCGGGCGCTGACGGAGAGAGCGAGCAGCGTGGCCAGCGCCGCCACCACGTTGATGACGGTCTCGACCGCGTCCGAATAGAGAGCCACGCTGCCGGTGACGGCGAAGGCGGCGTATTTGATGGCCAGCACGGCCACGCTGACCACGAGGCTGCCGCAACCGAGTTTCTGCGTGAGGCTCAAGGCGGCCGCCGGCCCATGGTCGCGGACCGTTCAGACCACGTGCGAGGGGGCCAGGACGCAGGGTCCGTCCTCGCCGTGCTCGACCTGGAAGGTGGCGTGTCCGATGCCGAAGCGCCGCTGCAGGTCGGCGGCGGCCTCGCGCAGCAGGGCGTCGTCGGTCGGCAGTCCCGGTCGGATGAGGTGCGCGGTGAGCGCCGTCTCGGTGGTCGACATGCCCCAGATGTGCAGGTCGTGCAGGTCGGTCACGCCGGGCAGGGCACGCAGGAAGATCTCGACCCCGGCGCGGTCGATGCCGGGCGGCACGGCATCCATGGCCAGGCCGACGCTGTCGCGCAGCAGGGACCAGGTGCCGGTGACGATGACCGCCGCGACCGCCAGGCTGGCGAGCGGGTCGAGCCGCTGCCAGCCGGTGGCCCAGATCAGCAGGCCGGCGAGCACGACCCCGGCCGACACCAGGGCGTCGGCTGCCATGTGCAGGAAGGCGCCGCGCAGGTTGAGATCGCCCTTGCGGCCGGCGGCGAACAGCAGGGCGGTGAGACCGTTGACCAGGATGCCGAGGCTGGCGACGACCACGATATCGCGGCTGGCCACCTGCTCGGGGTGGATGAGGCGGCGGACCGCCTCGGCGGCAATGGCGCCGGTGGTGACGAGCAGCACCACCGCGTTGCCCAGCGCCGACAGGATGGAGGAGCGGCGTAGTCCGTAGGTGAAGCGTCCGGACGGCGCGCGCTGGCTGAGGCTTCCAGCCAGCCAGGCGGCGGCGAGGCCGAGCACGTCGCCGAGATTATGTCCGGCGTCGGCCAGCAGCGACACGGAATGCCCGAAGACGCCCCAGACCGCCTCGGCCACGACATAGGACGCGTTGAGCACGATGCCCGTGGCGAAGGCCGCGCCGAACCGATCCGGCGCGTGGTGGTGGTGGTGGTGGCTGCCATGATGGTGATGGCCGCCATCGCAGTCCGCGTGGCCCGCCGCGTGGTCGTCCTGTGCCACATCGTCCCCCGTCAAGGCATCCGTCATGCGCGGCGGCCCGAGGATAGCGGGCTTCCGCCAAATCGCCCAGGGTCGGGGCCAGGGTCGGGGCCAGGGTCGGGGCCAGGCTCGGGGCCAAGGTCGGGGCGCGGGCGTGTCGCCCGGCCTCTGGGTGCTACGCTCTCAACCTGCGGCTCCGGCGCAGGGCCCTGGCCTTTCCGGCGCGGCTTGCTACATCCCGGCCATGCTGCGTCTCAATGAACTTCGTCTGCCGCTCGACCATCCGCCCGAGGCGCTGGAGCGCGAGATCACCGCCCGGCTGGGGCTCGGCGCGGGCGAGTTGCGGGGCTGGCGGGTGGCGCGGCGCGGGTTCGATGCGCGCCGGCGCGGCGCCATCATGCTCGTCTACCACCTCGATCTGGAGGTGGCGGACGAGGACGGGCTGCTGGCCCGCGCCGGCGGCCGGCTGACGCGCACGCCCGACACACGCTACCGCCTGCCCCCCGCACCGGCGCGGCCGCCGCGCCGGCGGCCGGTCGTGGTCGGCGCCGGGCCCTGCGGGCTGATGGCCGCCCTGGTGCTGGCCCAGATGGGCCTGCGGCCGATCATCCTCGAGCGCGGCCGCGTCGTGCGGCAGCGGACGGTGGATACCTTCGCCTTCTGGCGACGCGCGGAGCTGACCGGGGAAAGCAACGTGCAGTTCGGCGAGGGCGGCGCCGGGACGTTCTCGGACGGCAAGCTGTACAGCCAGATCAGCGATCCCGACCATTACGGGCGCAAGGTCCTGGAGGAGTTCGTCCGGGCGGGCGCGCCGGAGGAGATCCTGTTCGTCTCCAAGCCCCATGTCGGCACGTTCCGCCTGGTCAGCATGGTGGAGCATCTGCGGCGCACGATCGAGGGGCTGGGCGGGGAGTACCGCTTCGGCTGCCGGGTGAGCGGCCTGCTGGTCGAGCAGGCGCCGAGCGGACGACGCATTGGCGGGCTGCTGCTGGCTGACGGTTGCGTGCTGGAAGCGGACCAGGTGGTGCTCGCGGTCGGCCACAGTGCCCGCGACACGTTCGAGGCGGTGCACGCGGCCGGGATCGCGATGGAAGCCAAGCCGCTTTCGATCGGGGTCCGGATCGAGCACCCTCAGTCGCTGATCGACACGGCCCGGTTCGGCGAGCAGGCGCGCCACCCGATGCTTGGCGCTGCCGACTACAAGCTCGTGCATCACGCGCGCAACGGGCGCGGCGTGTACAGCTTCTGCATGTGTCCGGGCGGCACGGTGGTCGCCGCCGCGTCCGAGCCGGGCGGGGTGGTGACCAACGGCATGAGCCAGTACTCGCGCGCCGAGCGCAATGCCAATGCCGGCATCGTGGTCGGTGTCACCGCGGAGGATTTCGGCGCCCATGCCGGCCCCTATGATCCGGACGGTCCGCTGGCCGGGGTCGGTTTCCAGCGGCACTGGGAGCGGTTGGCCTTCGAGGCCGGCGGCCGGAGCTACCATGCGCCGGCGCAGCGGGTCGGCGATTTCCTGGCCGGCCGGCCGTCGACGGCGCTCGGTGCGGTGGTCCCCTCCTACAAGCCCGGCGTCACGCCGACCGACCTGGCGCTGTGCCTGCCGGAGCAGGCGGTCGTGGCGATGCGCGAGGCGTTGCCGCAGTTCGAGCGCCGCCTGCGCGGCTTCGCGCTGGAGGATGCGGTGATGACCGGTGTGGAGACACGCACGTCCTCGCCGGTGCGGATCCCGCGTGGCACGGACGGGCAAAGCATCAATACCGCGGGCTTGTTCCCGGCCGGCGAGGGAGCGGGCTACGCGGGCGGCATACTGTCGGCGGGTGTGGACGGGATACGCACGGCGGAGGCGGTCGTGCGGGCCGTTTCGGACGCGGCGTGAGCCGGAACGTGACCGGCTGAAGACCCGTAGCCGGACTCTTGTGTCCGCGAAATGGGCGACTGTGCGGTGCGCCCGGAACGAGGTCAACCTGCAATGAAGTGATCCGGCGGAAAACAAAATCGGTTTGTCTAAATTCCCGGCAATCCGGATAGTGAATGGGACGAAACAGGATCACTCCATGCGCAAATCCGGTCTTTCCGCCGCAGTTCTCGCCGCGGCGACTGTCGTCGCCTCCCCTCAAGGCAATGCCGCCACGCTGCGCATGGCCAGCGCCGTCGACGGTGCGCAGAGCGTAGGCTTCGACGTCTATCTTCCCCTGCATGACCAGGCCGGACTCGAGGCTCTGCTGCAGGCGCAGCAGGACCCCGCCTCCGCGTCCTATCACCGGTGGCTCACGCCCGCGCAGTTCGGCGAGCGTTTCGGCCCCGACGCGGCCACGGAAGCGCGGGTTGCCGCGAGCTTCACGGCGCTCGGGCTCAGCGTCGAGACACACACCCGCAGCCTGCATGTGACGGGAAGTGCCGCGCAGGTGGCGCGCGCGCTGCACACCAGCCTGATGCACGGGATGCTGGCCAACGGCCGCACGCGCATCGTCGCGAGCACGGCGCCGAGCCTGCCGGCGGCTGCCTCTGCCGCCGGCGCCGTGTTGCTCGATTTCGCCCGCGACGTGCGCCTGGCCCATACCGAGGTACGGCGCGTGCCGGGCGCGACGTTGGCTGCGGGCGCGCCGCAGAACCGCGAATCGCCGACCGGTGGCTACTGGTTCACCGACCTCAAGCAGGCCTACCAGTATCCCTCCTACCAGACGACCGTGACGGTGGGCGGCAAGAAGCAGCGGCTCGATGGCACGGGAGCGACGATCGGCATCCTGATGTCGAGCGACGTGATCGACAGCGACATCAAGATGACGTTCGACCACGAGAAATTCAGCACCTATGCCGGCGTGCCCGATCCCAAGCTGTATGCGCGGGTTTATGTCGAGGGCGGCGCCTCGGTCTCCGAGGGCGAGACGACCGGGGTGATCGACGAATCCTCGCTCGACGTGGAGGAATCGCTCACCGGCGCACCGGGCGCGCACGTCATCCTCTACGACATTCCCGACCTGTCCGATCAGAGCATCCTGGCCGGCTACCTGACCATCGACGAAGCGAACACCGCCGACGTGGTCAGCTCGTCGTTCGGCGGCTGCGAGCTCGCCTACACGGCGGCGTACAATAACGGTGTCGACGAGACCTATGTGCTGCAACTCTATCACGAGCTGTTCGAGCAGGGTAACGCGCAGGGGATCAGCTTCCTTGCCAGTTCGGGCGACGAGGCCGGGCTCGAATGTCCGACCGCGAACTACGTGCTGAACGGCACGCCGGGCACGTTCTTCCCGAGCGTCTCGACGCCGGCCGCCGACACCGCGGTGACCGCGGTGGGCGGCACCAACGTGGTGACGAACTACAAGAAGGGCTCGCTCGATTCGAGCTATGTCGGCGAGAATGCCTGGTCGGATCCGGAAGTGCCGTATGACATCTACGGTCTGGGTGCCAACGTGTCCGGCGGGTCCTGGGGTGCGGGCGGGGGGGTGAGCGCGCTGTTCACCAAGCCTGCCTACCAGCTTCTGGCGAAGACCGGGTCGAGCACGATGCGCACCCTGCCCGATATCGGCATGCAGGTCGGTGGCTGCCCGGCCGGCATCTCGATCACGCCTTGCAACGGTGGCGACAATCCGATCAACGGCAACGGCAACACGCAGCGTTCCTACGTGTGGGTCGCGGTACAGGGCCAGTTCGTCGGCCTGATCGGCACCAGCGTCTCCTCGCCGGAACTGGCTGGCGCCACCGCGCTGCTGGTCGAGCAGTATGGCCGGTTCGGCAACCTCAACAACTACATCTACGCGTTGTCGAAGATCCAGCAGCAGATCGGCGTAAGTGCCGCGACCGCCTTCCACCGGCCGATCCCGGGCTATAACGGCGTGGTCACCAACGCCAGCATCGGACCTGCCTACAACTACACGGTGGGCGTCGGAACTCCGATCGTCTACCGCTATGTCGGCGCGCCCTCGGCGAAGCCGGCCGGGCTGCCGCAGACCGCCAGCAACCCGTAATGCCCGTCGGGCGGCGCCGGCGCGCAACGCGTCGCCGGCGCCGCAGCCTTAGCTCCATGATGCCGGAGGGCGGCGACGCCGGGTCGTCCGCCCGGCGCGGACCTAGACGGACCCGGCGCGCCGCGACGCGCCCGGTTCGGGTTCCGGCGGCAGCCCCGCGAACATGCCGCTGGTGCGGAACTCGCGCGGCGCCACGCCGAAACAGGCGCGGAATGCGCGGGTGAAATAGTTGGCGTCCTCGAAGCCGCAGGCGCGCGCGATCACCTTGACCGACGCGCGCCGATCGGTCTGCAGCAGCCTTGCTGCCCGTTCCATGCGCAGGCGAAGCAGGAAGCGGGCCGGCGCCACGCCCTCGGAACGGGTGAACAGCCGGGTGAAGTGATAGCGGCTGTAGCCGGCTTCGCGCGCCATGCGCTCGACATCGATCCCGGCATCCGGCTGGCGCTCGCACAGCGCGATGGCGCGCGCGATCGGCTCCGGCCGCTCGGCGCCGCCGTGCAGCTCTCCCCAGGACAGCAGATCGTCGGCGAGGTCCATCGCCACTCCGTACGCGGCGGCCGAGGCCTGGGCGGCGGAGCGCGCCTGGCCGGCGAGCAGCGACAGGCAGCGTGCCGCCAGCCGCTCGACGCAGCCGGCCGAGGGCTCGACCACCGGGCCATCGGCCATCGCCTCCTGCCAGAGCCGCAGCACCTCGCGGCCGTTGAGGCAGAACCAGAAGAACTCCCAGTCGCCGCCCGGCGGCAACCAGTAGCGGTTGTCGTGCGGGAAGGCGAGCAGCATGGTCTGACCGGGGCGCAGGGTGTGGCGCCGTTCGCCGAAGCGCAGCTCGCCCTGGCCGCCGATCGTGTGCTGCAGCAGCACGAAGGGTGCCGTGCCGCGCCGCAGGCCGTGCCAGTCGTACTGCCGGCGCGACGGGTGGTCGTAGCCGGCGCTGGTGACCATCGCGTGCAGCCGGAAGCTGTCCTTGGGAAAGGCGAGCGACACCGCCCGCGGCCCGGCCTCGCTCAGGCGCTTGAGCACGGAAATGCTGGACAAAGCAAGTTTTTCCCTCTTCCGGGGGGCGGGTCGGCCGCCGAGAGTAGCACGAAACTCCTCAAGCGATGGTCGAGGGGTGAGGAGCGGGGGCGTGGGATGAAGGTGGCGGTGATCGGAGCCGGAAGCGTCGGCTTCACGCGCAAGCTGGTGCGCGACATCCTCAAGGTGCCGGCGCTGACCGAGACCGAGTTCGCTCTGCACGACATCAGCGAGCACAATCTCGACATGGTCGCGCAGATCCTGCGGCGCGACGTCGAGGCGAACCATCTGCCGGCCCGGGTGACGACGAGCCTGGACCGGCGCGCCGCCCTCGCTGGCGCCCGCTACGTGATCTGCTGCGTGCGCATCGGCGGCCTCGACGCCTTCCGCCACGACATCGAGGTGCCGCTGCGCTACGGCGTCGATCAGTGCGTGGGCGACACGATCTGCGCGGGCGGCATCATGTACGGGATGCGGACCATCCCGGAAATCCTCGCCTTCTGCCGCGACATCCGCGAGGTCGCCGAGCCGGGGGCGTGGTTCCTGAACTATGCCAACCCGATGGCGATGAACAGCTGGGCGGCGATCGCGCATGGCGGGATCGAGCGGACGATCGGGCTGTGCCACGGCGTGCAGCATGGCTGGCGGCAGATCGCCGAGGCACTCGGTGCGGGCGATGCGAACGAGGTCGAGTATATCTGCGCCGGCATCAACCACCAGACCTGGTATATCGACGTCCGGTGGAACGGGCGGCGGATCGAGGGGCCGGAACTGCTCGCCGCCTTCGAACGCCACCCGCGCTTTGCCAGCGAGGAGAAGGTGCGGATCGACGTGCTGCGTCGCTTCGGGGTCTACTCGACGGAAAGCAACGGCCATCTCAGCGAGTATCTTCCCTGGTACCGCAAGCGGCCCGAGGAGATCACGGACTGGATCGATCTCACCAACTGGATCAACGGCGAGACCGGCGGCTACCTTCGCTACTGCACGGAACAGCGCAACTGGTTCACGACGGATTTCCCGCGCTGGCTCGCCGAGGCCGGCTCGCCGCTCGAGAGCTATGAGCGCTCGGACGAACATGCGAGCCACATCATCGAGGCGCTGGAAACCGGCCGCCCCTACCGTGGCCATTTCAACGTCCGCAACGATGGGCTGATCAGCAATCTCGACCGCGACTGCATCGTCGAAAGCCCCGGCTATGTCGACCGGTTCGGGCTCAACATGACGGCGGGGCTGACGCTGCCGATGGGCTGTGCGGCGACCTGCAGCGCCTCGATCAACGTGCAGCGCATGGCGCTGCGTGCGGCGGTCGACGGCGACCTAGACATGCTGCGGCTGGCCATGCTGCACGATCCGCTGGTCGGCGCGGTGTGCAATCCCGAGGAGGTGTGGCAGATGGTCGACGAGCTGCTCGTCGCCCAGGCCGAATGGCTGCCGCAGTTCGCCCACGCCGTTCCCGACGCGCGGGCGCGGCTCGGCCGGGCGCGGCCGGGGCTGCGCGCCTCCGCAGGCGCGGCGCGGCTGGCGGTGCGCAGCGTCGACGAACTGCGCGGCGCGCGGCCGGCGCGCGACGCGGCGCATTCGCCCGCCAGCCTGACCGGCTGACCGGCCGACGCCTGGCCGGCGCAACTTGCGAACAACCGGCCGGGACAGGCCGGGGACGAAGAACGTTGGGGAGGGATGTCCGATGAACAAGCTCAAGGCTGCCCTGCTGGCCGCGTCGCTGTGGCTTGCCCCGTCCATGGCCGCCGCAGCACCGGTGACGCTGCATTTCTGGGTGGCCTGGGATCCGTCGCTGCCGGACAGCAAGGTCGCGCAGGCGAAGATCGCCGAATTCGAGCGCAGCCATCCTGACATACGCATCGACGTGCAGGACATGTCGTTCGCGGCGCTGCACGACAAGCTGGTCACCGCGATTGCCGGCGGCGAAGGGCCGGACGTGAGCTGGGGGCTGATCGAGTGGCTGGGCGAGCTCAACAAGATGGGGGCGCTCGCCGATCTTACCGATGACGCGAAGACCTGGCCGGATCGGGCGGCGATCTACCCGAACGCGCTGCGCTACCTCACGATCGACGGGCGGCTGATGGCGCTGCCGCACTATCTGGGCATACGCGCACTGCTCTATCACGCCGACATGTTCAAGCAGGCCGGCATTGCGCAGCCGCCGCAGAGCTGGGCGGAACTGGTCGCCGACAGCGGCAAGATCCATGCGGCGACCGGCAAGTATGCCTTCGCGGTGGCCGATGACGACGTGCGGGCGCCGCAGGAACTGCTCATGTTCCTGGCACAGAACAACGCGCCGATCGCCACGGCGGATGCGAGCGGACACTACCGCAACAATTGGGACCGCGACCCCGCACTGCTCAAGCGCGCCACGGAGGTGATGGCGCTGTACAGGACGTTCCTCGACAAGGGGGTGATCGCGCCGGACAGCACCGCCTGGGGCTGGGAGGAGGAGGATAACAGCTTCGCACTCGGCCACTACGCCGCCGTGCTGGACGGATCGTGGATGCGCCTGCATGTCGCGCAATACCCGACCAGCATGAGGGACGTGCGGATCGTCCCCCCGCCGGGACTGCTGAACCGCAGCACCTTCTTCGAGGTCAACCCGTTCTACGTCTTCAAGTCAAAGCATCCGAAGGAGGCCTGGGAGTTCGCCTCCTACCTCGACAGCCGCGACTACCAGGCGGCGGCCCGCGTCGATGACAGCCCGCGCCGCGACGTGGTGGGCAAGACGATGTGGAGCACGGCCTTCGACCAGCTCGCACCGTCCGGCATCGGCTTCCCGCCGATCGCACTCGGCCAGGTCACGCGCGACATGCAGGAGGCGATCGGCCGCGTCCTGCTGCGCCACGAGGATCCGCAGGCGGCGGCCAGGCGCCTGGGCCGGGCGATCAACCGCGCACTCGGCCAGTCTGGCGAGCTGTCCGCCGGCTGAGAGCGGGGCGAGGGAGGGTCTCATGCCGGGCCAGGTGCGGAGCCAGATGCCTCCCGCCCCCGCCCCCGCTCTGGGCCTGCGCGCCCGGAGCGGGGCGCGGCCACGCAGCCGCGGGCGGGGGCGCCGGGGCGGGCGGCGAGGCGGGCAGATCAGGCTGGCGGCCTGGCTGTTCGTTGCCCCTGCCTTCCTGTTCTTCGGGCTGCTGGTCGCCTATCCGCTGGCGCGCGTGCTGTGGACCAGCCTGCAGCGGGCGAACCTGCTCAACCCGCACGTCGCCGGCTTCGCCGGGCTGGCCAATTTCACCGACGTGCTCGGTGACGATGATTTCTGGCCCGACCTGTGGAACACGGTGCTGTGGACGACGCTGTCGGTGACGGGCGAATACGTGCTGGGGCTGGCCTCGGCGCTGGCGCTGGCCCGCAACGTGGCCTTCCGCGGCGCCTTCCGGGCGGTGATCATCATCCCCTGGGTGATCCCGATCGTGGTCGCCGGCCTGACCTGGAGCTGGATGCTCACGCCCGAATACGGCGTCCTGAACCGCTGGATGGTCGAGCTCGGCCTCATCCGCCAGCCGGTCGCCTGGCTCGGGCGGCCGGACACGGCGCTCTACACGGTCACCCTGGTCAATATCTGGCGCTCCTTCCCGTTCTACACGATCAGCCTGCTGGCAGCCTTGCAGGCCGTGCCGCGCGACCTGTACGAGGCGGCGGCGGTGGACGGGGCGGGCAGCCTGGTGCGGTTCCGCGCCATCACCCTGCCGCATCTGCGCACCGTCTCGCTCACCCTGGTCGCGATCCATGTCGTCTGGACGGCGATCAATTTCGATTTCATCTGGGTGATGACCGAGGGCGGTCCGCTCAACGCCTCCGAAACCCTGCCGATCATGATCTACCGCTACGCGATGCAACAGTTCGATGTCGGCGGCGCCTGCGCGCTGGCCAGCATGATGATGGGGTTCATGGCCAGCGTGTTCTTCGTGCAGTACTACGCGCTGCGGCGGGCGAAGGCGGCGAGGGGCGTGTCATGATGGTGGCCAGTCCCGGCGCACGCCGGCGGGCGGACGCGCTCACCTACCTCGTGCTGATCGTCTTTGCCCTGTTCTGCCTGTTTCCGTTCGTCTGGATGCTCGACTCCGCGCTCAAGCCGCTGGCCGAGGTGCAGAGCCTGCGCCCGACCCTGCTCATCCACCATCCCACCCTGGCGAGCTTCCGGCGCGTGCTGCTCGAGACGCGCTTCGGGATCTATTTCCGCAACAGCCTGGTGGTGGCGGCGGGCTGCACGGCGCTGGCGCTCAGCGTGTCGATCTTCTGCGGCTATGCGCTGAGCCGCTGGCCGCATCTGGCGCCGGCGCGAGTGGTGGGCGCGGCGCTGCTGCTGTCGCAGATGATCCCAGGCGTGCTGCTGCTGGTGCCGCTCTACATCACGCTGCGCCAGCTCGGGCTGCTCAGCACCTATGGCGGCCTGATCATCGTCTACTGCACCTTCACCGTGCCGCTCTGCACCTTCATGCTCAAGGGCTTCTTCGACGCCGTGCCGCTCGATCTCGAGGAGGCCGCGGAGCTCGACGGGTGCGGCCGGGCCGGGCTGGTGTGGCGGGTGCTGCTGCCGCTTTCCACCCCGGGGCTGCTGGCCGCCGGCGCGTTCGCCTTCATCAATGCCTGGAACGAGTTCATGTTCGGCTACGTGCTGGTCAATGACGAGGCGCGGCGCACGCTCACCCCTGGCATCATGCTGTTCAAGAGCGCCAATCTCACCGACTGGGGCGGGCTGATGGCCGCCTCCGTGCTGGCGGTGGTGCCGGTCGCGGCGTGCTTCCTGTACCTGCAGCGCTTCCTGATCGAGGGGCTGGCGGCTGGCGCAGTCAAGGGGTAGGCCCCTGCGCCGAACCGCACCGCACGTCCCTGTTCCGGCCGGCAACCGCCGGCTGCCTCAGCAGACCCGGCGCACCAGCACCAGCCGGTGGGCACGGGCCTCGAGCCGGCGGGCGATGCCGGCCGGCAGTCCGGCGAGGAGCGGGGCCACGTTCCATTGGCCGACCAGCGGCGCCGTGCGCTCGACGGGCTGCCAGCGGAGCGGGCCGCTCGCGCAGCGGTCGGACAGGCTTGCCGCACCATACGGGTCGATCACGGCGAGGCTGCCGACCGGCACGGTGTCGCTGCTGGTGAACAGGACCAGCGCCTTGTCGAGCGAGGCGCTGTTCCCGGTCGCGATGTAGGCGGCCTCGCGCATGTTGATCGAGACGTGGATCGGCACGCCGCGGCCGGCGAGCTTCTCGAGTGCGGGGAGGAGGTGCGCGGGGCTGGGTTCGACGGCGAGGGCCGCGATGCAGGGCAGTGCCATGGCAAGCCCAGCGGTGAGCAGCCGCGTCCTGACGGTCAGCCGGGCGAGCAGGAGCCCGGCGAGCGGCAGGCAGAGTGCGAGGCTCTGCAGCATGTAGCGCGTGTCGGGCGCGATCACGAGCACGAAGGTGTTGACGACGTACTGCAGCAGCACGGCACTCAGCGCGAACAGCGTGTAGTTGCGCGGCAGGCCGCGCCCGGCGCGCATGGCCAGCACGCCGCCTGCGACGCACAGGACAGGCGTCAGCAGCAGTCCGGGCGAGGTGAACAGGCGCAGCAGCGGATTGACCGTCCAGTGCACGTCGATCATCGACGGGACGTCCCAGCGCGCGGCGAGCTGCCAGTTGAACAGGGGAAAGCCGTGGAACGTGCCGCCGCGCAGATGCACGCTCGGCACCAGCACATGGGTGCTGTCGATGCGCAGGCGGTCGAGCGGATGGCCGGTCAGCACGAGGTAGAACAGCATCTCGAACAGCACGGGGATCGCGAAGCCGCAGGCCAGGACACACACCTGGCGGACCGCCCTCCTCCGCTCGCCCGCCGCTTCGAGCATGACCAGCAGGGCGAGTGCCGGCGCCAGCGCGATGCTGGTCTGGCGCACCAGGATCGACAGGCCACCAGCCAGGCCGGCGGCGAACAGCAGCCAGCCGGCCGGGGCGCGCGCCGTCCGCAGGGCGGCGAGGACCAGTGCCGTGGCGCCTGCCCCCAGCGCCACCTCCATGACTTCCGGATAGAAGGTGGACGGCATGCGCAGCAGGAGCGGGGTCGAGGCGGCGGCGAAGGCCGTCCAGAAGGCGGCGCGCTCGCCGAAGATCCGATCGCCGATGCGCCAGAGCAGCACGAGGATGAGCAGGAAGCACACGCTGTTGGGGACGCTCAGTGCCAGCACCGAGAGCCCGAACAGGCGCAGCGACAGGGCGATGGTGAGGACATAGGGCAGCCGGGTCGCCCAGTGATCGGCCGGCACGTGCACGCCGATCGCGAGCCAGCGCTGTGCTGCCTGCAGGTAGTGCAGGTCGTCCCAGCCGGCGAAGCCCCAGGGTAGCGCGAGGCTGACCAGCAGAGCGGTCGCGCACAGGATGGCGAGCCGGCCGCGCGCGGCCAGCGTGTGGCCGGCGCGCCAGCGGAGCGACTGCAGATCGGGCCGAGACGCGCTTGCAAGTCTCATCGGGCTTTCCCGCAGCTGTACAAGAAACGGACGGCAAGGATGCCGGCGCGCCTGTCCTCGGGTGGACAAGGGTAGCGACCGGCCTGCCAGGCTGACGGCACGCAAGGCTGCCCGGCAGCGACACCGGACCACCTACCTAGTCTGATATATAAAAAGAGACGCTACAACGATATAGTGGTTGAAGCTGGCTGCCGAGGGCACGTTCGGGCGAGAAATGCCCGGCTGCCCGCAGGCAACCCAGTCCTGGCGCGGACCTGCTCCGCCGCGAGGGCCAGGTCATGCATCGCCGGCGCGGGCTTGGCGTCGGGGCTGGCCTTGCCGATGGGTGGAAGGAGCGCCCGTCTGTGTGGTCCATTGCGGCAGCCGGGCCGGTGAGGCTCGTGTTCGGGGAGACCGCCATGACGGACGACCAAGCCCCGCCCTGGTTCGTCGCTGTCGGTGCCTCGGGTGCCGAAGGGCTGCGCGACGTGGCGAGCCTGCTCCTTGCGCTTGCGCCGCCGATCCGGGCAGTGGTGCTCGTCGTCCTGCATCGCGCGTGGGCCGCGCCGAGCAACCTGCGCGCCATCCTGGCGCGCGGCTGTCCGCATCCGGTCCTGGTGGCCCGGGCGGGGGTGCGCTTCGAGCCCGGGGCGGTCTATATCGGCGAACCCGCCCAGCATCTGCGGCTCGCCGCGGACACTCTCGGCGTGCCGGTCGACGATCCCGGGCAGCTCCACAAAGGACACACGATCGATCTGCTGTTCCGCTCGGTGGCCCGCCACGGGCACGGCCGGATGATCGGCGTGGTGTTGTCCGGCTCGCTGGACGACGGCACGCGCGGTCTCGCCGCGATCCACGAGGCAGGGGGGCTCACCATGGTTCTCACCCCCGATCTGCTGCCGCGCCGGGGCATGCCCGAGCACGCCCTGGCCGATCCCGGTCTGGTGGACATGGTGGGCAGCCCCCAAGCCATAGCAGCTGCCATAGCGGCTGCCATCGCCGTCCCCGTCGCGGGGATCATCGGCGAGGGCTGATCGTCCGGGTCCGCATCGGCGGCGGCGCGGCGGCGGCCCCGCGGCGGCTCGTGCGGATCGTCAGGGAGTGAGGCTGCGGGCGCGTCCGTTCACGTCGGCGTCGGCGAGGTCGATCGGGTAGCTGCCGGTGAAACAGGCATCGCAGAACGCCGGCCGCTCCGGGTCGCGGCCGGGCCGGCCGAGGGCGCGGTAGAGGCCGTCGATCGAGACGAAGGCCAGGCTGTCGGCGCCGATCAGCTCGGCCATCTCGCCCACGTCGTGGCGGGCGGCCAGCAGCTTGCTGCGCTCGGGGGTGTCGATGCCGTAGAAGCAGGAGTGGGTGGTGGGCGGCGAGGAGATGCGCATGTGCACCTCCGTGGCGCCCGCGGCACGCACCATCTCGACGATCTTGCGGCTGGTGGTGCCGCGCACGATGGAATCGTCGACCAGGATCACCCGCTTGCCGTCCAGGGCGGCGCGGTTGGCGGAATGCTTGAGTTTCACGCCGAGGTTGCGGATCTGGTCGGTGGGCTCGATGAAGGTGCGGCCGACATAATGGTTGCGGATGATGCCGAGCTCGAACGGCAGGCCGCTTTCGGTGGCGTAGCCCATGGCCGAGGGCACGCCGGAATCCGGCACCGGGACCACGATGTCGGCCGCCACCGCGCTTTCGCGGGCGAGCTCGGCGCCGATCCGCTTGCGCGCCTCGTAGACGGCATGGCCGTCGAGGACGGAGTCCGGACGGGCGAAATAGACATACTCGAACACGCAGAACCGGCTGGCACCGTTGTGGAACGGCCTGATCGAGCGCACGCCGTCGTCGTTGACGATGACGATCTCGCCGGGCTCGACGTCGCGCACGAACTCGGCGCCGACGATGTCGAGCGCGCAGGTTTCGCTGGCCAGCACCCAGGACGGCGCGCCGCTCTCGGCGCCGATGCGGCCGAGGATCAGGGGACGCACGCCGAGCGGGTCGCGGACGCCGAGCATCCCCTCCTGCGACAGGGCGACCAGCGAGTAGGCGCCGACCACCTGCTTGAGCGCGTCGATCAGCCGATCTGTGACGGTCGAATACAGGCTGATGGCGATCAGGTGGATGAACACCTCGCTGTCGGTGGTCGACTGGAAGATGCAGCCGCGCCGCACCAGGGCGCGGCGCAGCGACTGGGCGTTGGTCAGGTTGCCGTTGTGGGCCACGGCCAGCCCGCCGAACTCGAACTCCGCGTAAAGCGGCTGCACGTTGCGCAGCAGGGTGGCGCCGGTGGTGGCGTAGCGGTTGTGGCCGACGGCCGCACGGCCGGGCAGGGCGGCCATGACGCGGGCGTCGCCGAACACGTCGCCGACCAGCCCCAGGCCCTTGTGGCTGTGGAAGCGGCTGTCGCCGGGCGGGGGTTGCTGGTCGAAGGTGACGATGCCCGTCGATTCCTGGCCGCGATGCTGGAGCGCGTGCAGGCCGAGTGCCGCCATGGCGCCTGCGTCGGTTGCGTTCCACAGGCCGAACACGCCGCATTCCTCGTGCGGCTTGTCGTCGTCGTCGAAGGGGATGGTGGTGGAGTGCAAGCTCATGATCCCGGTCAAGGTCCCTGGCGGTCTCGCTGCCGCACGCTGCGTGTCGGCAGGGCCCCGCCGCGCGCCGTCCTGAAACATCGCATCCTGGAACATCGTGCTCCGGGCATCGCGCCTAGAAGCTCCCCGAGCCAGGCAGCGCCGTCTCGTCGGGTGCCAGCCTGGGGAGAACCGACCGCCAACGCCTCGGCGCCTGGGCGAGGGCGAACTGGGCGCTGTGCTCGAGGAGCGGCAGCGACCGGGCGTCGCGCACCGGGCGGGGCCACATGTCCGGGGTGAGCACGAAGGCGCATACCATGTAGGCCAGCACAAGGAGCGCACCGCCGCGCACCAGCCCGAACAGGGCGCCGAGCAGCCGGTCCACGCCGCCGAGCAGTGAGAGCCGCACCACGCGTCCGGCCAGGCCGGCCAGCATGGACAGCCCGACGAGGATCGCAAGGAACAGGACCATGAAGCAGGCAATCTCGGCGAGGAGTTCGTCGTCGATCCAGCCGCGGGCCAGCGGCAGCAACCGCCCGAAATAATGACCGGCGAGCACGCCCGCCGCGATCCAGGCCAGCAGCCCAAGCACCTCGCGCGCGAAGCCGCGCAGGAAGCCGGCGGCCCCGGAGAGCGCCACCACCGCCAGCATGCCAACGTCGACCCAGTTCACGCCTTCGCCCCGATCCGACAAGCCAGCGCCCGAGCCAAAGCCGGGAGGCCTGCAACGCGGCTATATCGGCGCTCCGGGTCGCCAGCGCCAGACAAAACCGCTCTGGCGGGAGGGCGGCGGGTGGTTTGCGCCGGGTGGGTGGCGGCGGGTGGGTCGCGGCGGCAGCCCGACCGGCCCACGCGCCGGGTGTCCAGCCGGCGTCGGGGCGCTGCGGGAGGTGGCGACTACCAGCGCGCGATGACCGGCAGGACCAGGCGGGCGAGCAGCGTCACGGCCCCGCAGCCCACGCAGTACCAGACCGCGATGTAGAGCGGGTCGTCGTACGGGCAGGCGAAGGCGAAGATCAGGGCGCCCCAGGCGGAGGCGGCGAGCCCGCAGACCAGCGCACTGGCGCGCGCGTCCGCCGCCGCGCCGCGACGCATCAGGATGGCCAGCCCGATCACCGGAGGCACCGACAGCAGCGCCATCTTGCCGGCGCACTGCACCCCGGCCGGCCAGTTCAGGCGCGCGGCCAGCGGGGTCAGCCCGCCATGGGCGGCATCAAGCAGCCAGCCGGCGGCAAGGGCGACCCCGATGACGGCGGCGAGCCGGCGCAGGGCGGGGCGGGCGGAACGGGCCGGGTTGAACGACAGGATGGCGCCGATGCTGCCCACCACGGCGATGGTGGCCAGGCTGAGCAGCTTCCACCAGAACGACATCCGGCCCATCGGCAGGGCTGGCGGCATGTCGGGACGGCCCGCGCCGAGGAGCAGGAGCAGGGCGAGCTCGACCGCGCAGATCAGGCCGAGGAGCAGCCCCTCCATCGCCGGGCGGCGCGGGCGGACCGGCGTGAGCTCGCTCGCCAGCCGCTCGATCAGCGGGTCATGGGTCATCGGCCTGCCTCTGCACGACAGCGGCGAGCCGCCCAAGCCCGCGATGGATGTTCACCTTGACCAGCGAGGCTGTCTGGCCGGTGCGGGCGGACGCTTCCTCGATGCTCAGGCCCTGCAGCTTGACCAGGCGGATGACGTCGGCCTGCGCCGGCTTGAGCATGGCGAGCAGGCGCTCGAGCGAGTGGGCGGAGGTGACCGCCGCGCCATGGTCGGCCACCGCCAGGTCGGCCGAGATCGGCTCGGCCGCCTGCGAGCGCATCGCCCGCAGCCGGTCGATCCATTTGTGCCGCGCGATGGCCGCCAGCCACGGCTCGAGGGGACGGGACGGATCGTAGGTGTGGCGTTTCTCGTGCACGGCGAGCAGCGCGTCCTGGGTCGCATCCTCCGCCAGACTCGGCGGCAGGCGACGGACGTAGTAGCGTTGCAGCCAGACCCGGATCTCGGCCAGCAGCTGGCGGTAGGCCGCGGCATCGCCGTCCTGCGACGAACGCATCAGCGCGCGCCAGTCGCTCCCGCTCACCCGACCTTCCCCCCTCGCCGACCCACGCGGCGCGCGATGCGGCGCGTGCTATGACCCGCTGAACCAGTTGTAGCCCTGGTTCTCCCAATAGCCACCCGGGTAGCGGTTGGTCACGTAGATCGCGGCGATGTATTTCGGGTTCTTGAAGCCGAGCTTGGTGGGGATGCGCAGCTTCATCGGCGCGCCATAGGCCGGCGGCAGGGGCTGGCCGGCGAAATCCAGCGCCATGATGGTCTGCGGATGCAGGGCGGTGGCCATGTCGATGCTGGTGAAATAGTCGTCGAAGCATTTGAAGCCGACGTAACGGGCACGCAGGTCGGCGCCGACCCGGCGCAGGAACACGGAGAACGGCACGCCCGACCACTGGCCGATGGCGCTCCAGCCCTCGACGCAGATATGACGGGTGATCTGGCTCTGCTGCGGCAGGCGGCGCAGATCGGCCAGCGTCCACGGGCGGCGGTCGGCGATCAGCCCGGAAAGCTCCAGGCGCCAGGCGGCGGGGTCGACCCGGCGGACCTGGTCCTCGCTGTAGTAGGCGTTGAACGGGAAGGGTCGGGTGATGGCGCCGGGCGGGAAGGTCCGCGCCAGGCGGTTGGGATTGAACAGGGCGGCCTGCACGCGGTCGTTGAAGCGCGACATGGCACTCAGCGCCCGGTCGACCGCGTCGCCATCCTCGAGGTTGCAGCCGGAGAGCAGCGAGACGGCGCCGAGCGACAGCGCGCCGCGCAGCAGCAGGCGGCGCTCGATGCGTGCGAGCTCGGGGCAGCCAGGCCGCGGGAGCGCAAGCTCCGGCCGGGCGGCGGGGGCGCGTTCTGGACGGTTCACGACACGCCCTCCGGGGTGCGGGCGGTGTCCACCGGCCGCCGGGGGCCGCCGGTGAGCATGGACAGCAGCGTCGACGGCACCAGCAGGGCCAGGACCACGTGGATGACGAGGAAGGCGACCACGCAGCACATCAGGGCGAAATGGATGCGCCGCGCCCAGTCATAGCCGCCGAACAGCCAGGTGAGCGCGCCGAGCTGCACCGGCTTCCAGATGGAGAGGCCGGTGGCGACCAGCAGCACGACGGCGGGAAGCACCAGGCTGTAGAGCAGGCGCTGCACGGCGTTGTACTCGCCCTGACGGTGCGCCAGGCGGAAGGTCAGGGCGGCCAGCAGGTCGTCGCGCAGGGCGCGCGGCGTGCCGGGCCGGATGTCGCGGCGGAAATGTCCGCTGGCCAGCCCGTAGGCCAGATAGATCGCCCCGGAGGCGAACAGCAGCCACATGGCGGCGAAATGCCACGCGAGCGCCCCGCCGAGCCAGTCGCCGATCGTGGCCCAGTCGGGAAACAGGAAGGGCAGCAGAGGCGAGGCGTCGTAGATCTGCCAGCCACTGCCGATCATGCAGACCATGGCCACCGCCGCCAGCCAGTGGGTCAGGCGGATGATCAGCGGATGGGTGCGGCGTCCCCGCCGGATTCGAGCCAAGTGCCAGTCTCCTCTGCCGTCTCCCCTTCGGGGCAGCGCGGGCCGAGGTTACACCCGGGCGGGGTGGCGGTGGGAGGCCAGGCTCAGGACCCTGTAGGCGGCTCGAACCGGTGTGAGTCTGAGGTTCCGGAGCGGTCCGATGTCCGACCTGCGCCTGCGGCGGGTCGATGACCAACGCATCTTCAGCACGCTGGTCGCGTAAGCGGGCGTGCCGGCTTCACTGATGATCGACAGCACCCACTCCCGGGCGCACCGGCGAGGCACCCGGGGGGATCGATCCCGCTCGGCTGTCTCTGCGAACGAGCGGGCCCGAGCGGTGCGCGGTTCGCTAGGTGGTTTGCTGCCGTCGACCGCTGATCATCAGGGCTTCGCCGGTCAGCGTCATGCCAGCGGTGACCACCTTTCCCCATCCCACCGGCTCCCCGAGGAGCCAAGCTGAGAGGCAGAGCGCGATCACGGGCGCCGCATAGTTGAAGCTGTTAGCGAGGACGGGCGACACCCGGCGGTTGAGTGCCAGGAACACCGCATACCCAATCAGGGTGCTGGCGAAGATGAGAAAGGTGAGCGCGCCCCACGCCCGGAGCGGAACCGACGCCGGATCGAATGAGGCCGTCAGGCCGGCGAGCCAGGCGGTCAGGCCGAGGACGATGCCGGTCGGCACCAGCTGGGCAGCGAGCGCAATCACCGGATCGTCCGGCGTCCGCATCCTGGCCGCCACCAACGAGCCGGCAGCCCAGACCGCGGAGGCGGCGAGCGTCATGATCGCTCCGATCGGCCGGAACCCGGCTCCGGCCGACGACAGCCACGCCATGGCGCCCAGGCCGACGATGCCGAGCGTGATACCTGCGACCTGCCGCCGGTCCGGCAGCTTTCGGAGAAACGCCCAGGCGAACAGCGCCAGGAATACCGGCGCTGCCGAGCCGAACACCGACGCGACGCCGGCGGGGAGGAAGTGGGTTCCCACGATCGCCATTGTCTGGCTGCCGATCAGCATCATCGGCCCGAGCAACGCCGCGCCGGCAAGTTCCCGGAGCGAAGCGGGCGTTCGTCGCCACCGCCAGACGGCGACGGGCAGGATGGCGAGCGCCGCGATGCCGAACCGCAACGCCGCCAGCGTCACCGGATGCAACACCTCGCCACCGATCTTGAAGGCGAGAAAGTTTGCCCCGTTGTAGAACCACGTCCAGCCCACTTCGAGGATGACGAGCGACGAGGTCCAGCGCGCGGGCGTCGGCACGTCTGGCCTCTCCGTCAGAGCTTCCTGGCACCGATCCACTCGGCGATGGCGCCAGCCAGTTCCGCCTTGCGTTCCAAGGGCAGCCAATGTGCCCCCTCAAGCCTGGTGATGGTCAGGTCGGCGCAAGCGGCGCGCATCGGCTCGCCGAAGCGGTTGCCGACGATGCTGTTCATCTGGTCCCAGTCGCCGTTGACGAACAGCACCGGCATCGACAGCCGCGCGCCGTCCGGAGCGCGGCGCATATAGGCGATGTTGGCGTCGTCGTTGAGATACCAGGAGCATGGTCCGCGAAAGCCAGAGCGGTCGAACGACTGCACCAGCGCCGCGAAATCCTCCGCCGGCCAGAGCGCCGGGTCGGGGTCGGTGGGCGGGGCGCGGTGCGCCGCGCCGAAGCGGCCGCCCTTGCCCGTCACCTTTGCATTAGCGGCGGGCTTGCCGATCAGTGCGGGATCGCCGCGGCGGTAGATCGAGGCCAGCGACGACGCCTTGTCTGCGTCCAGGTCGGCGACGGCGGTGGCAAAATGCGTGGTGTACCAGCGGTAGTAGTCCCACTGGCCGTCGGGATAGATATCGGCAGGGTAGATCGTACGGTCGACCAGCGGCACGAGCGTCGGCAGCGCGTTGGCGGTCGGGAAATAGGGCACAGAGATCAGCACCGCGCCCTCGACCCGCTGCGGCTCGTGCGCTGCGAACGCACCGACCAGCACGCTGCCCCAGTCGTGCCCGATCCAGACCGCGGGCTTCCCGCCGAGGTGATCGTGCAATTCGACCATGTCGGCGACTACCTCCTCATGCGCGTAAGCAGCAGGGTCGGCGGGGATGGAGGAGCCACCATAGCCACGCATGTCGGGGGCGATGCACCGCCAGCCGCTGGACGCGAACGCCGCCATCTGCGCACGCCAGATGATCCCCTGCTCGGGCCAGCCATGGAGGAACATCATCAGCGGACCATCGGCAGAACCGGCCTCGAGATAGTGCGTGGTATGCCGCGGCATTCGGAACGTCCTGGACACGGAGCTGGCGACAGGCGCTGCCCAGATGTTGGCCGGCAAAGCGGCGGATACATTCCCCGCCGCGGCCACCGAGCGCTGATCGAGAAATGGTCCGATCGGAGCGGACAAAGACCAGTCGGCGGAGCGATCGTGCGTGTCAGTCATAGTGTGGATACTTGTGCTTCCGAGGCTTCGCGATTAGCCGCATAATCGTGCATGGGGCCGTAAGGACGGCTTGAAGGCAGACGATGCGTCAGGAAGATTTGTTCGACGGCGTGCCGATATTCGTCGCGGTGGCAGAGGCGGGCAGCTTCTCGGCGGCGGCCCGTCGCCTCGGCGTTTCGCCATCTGCGGTCAGCCAGGCAATCAGCAGCCTGGAGCGGCGGCTCGGCGTGACACTGGTCCGCCGCTCGACACGAAGCCTCAGCCTCACCGACGTCGGGGAGGAATATCTCCGCAACGCCTTGCCGGCCTTGTCCATGCTCAGGCAGGCCGCGGACGACGCGAAGGGGAGTGGCGCCCGGGCCGCCGGTCCGCTCCGCTTGACCATGCCCCGCGCGCCTTTCGAGCTGCTCGTTGCCCCGATCCTGGTCGCGTTCCAGGACGCCTATCCGGAGGTCGACGTCGAGATCGCGGTCGAGGCCCGGTTGGTCGATATCGTCAAGGAAGGCTATGACGCCGGGCTGCGCTACGGCAACTGCCTCGAGCAGGGCATGGTCGCCGTTCCCGTCGCGCAGCCAACAGACGCGGTTCTGGTCGCGTCGCCAGGCTATCTGGAAAGGCGTGGTGTTCCGGAAACGCTGTCCGACCTTCTCGAGCATCATGCGCTGATGTGCAGAAGCCCGACCAGCGGAGCGATCATCCCGTGGCGGATGAAATCGGGCGGCGATTCCATGGAGGTTCTGCCGAGGTCAGCGACGGTCGTCCAGGATCTTGCCTCGCAGATCGAACTGGCGGTCAGGGGAATGGGCGTACTGAGCATGCCGATGGCCAGTGCTCGCAGACTTCTCCAGTCGGGCAAGCTGTCGCGCGTGCTGCCTGAGTGGTCTACGCCGACGGAGACGCTCTACATCTACTATCCAAGCCGTCGCAACCAATCGAGAGCACTCAGGGCATTTATCGACTTCGTGAAGAGATCGGACGGGAACCGGCAAATCGTCCATGAAGGGCCATCGGACAGCCCGGCGTGCCGCACATCCGCTCCAGCGCCTCCACGACATCAGGAGCCCGGACGCTGAATCGCGGCACCACCGCCGGCGAGAACCGGCTGAACGTGTCGACCAGCTTCGGCGGCGTCGCCAACCGGTCGCCGTTGGCCAGCCGGCGTCTCGCCGACCGTCAGCATGTCGCCCGCGGTGCCCACAGGGTCGCGAGAGGACGCGTTCCGAATGTCTCCAAGCGCCCCGAACAAGATGGCGGGGCCAGATATCATGGCCTGAGCTCATGGGCGAGCGGGCGGCCATCGATCAGGCTCATGAGGTTCTGCGTGGCCGCCTCGGGCAACTTTGCCATGGCGCGATCGGACACACCGGCGACGTGCGGGGACAACAGCGTATGGGGCAGGTCTTGCCAACGCTGCCGCGGCGTTGGCTCTTCCAGGAACACGTCGAGTGCCCTCTGGCTAGAGCAGTAGCCGATCAGTCTGGATCGTAACCAGCTGCTGCGAAGTAGTTGGCGCACTCTCTCGGTGTGAAGGTTTCAATGGCTTGGCCGATGACGTTCCAAAGGGCGTCGAGGGTGCGTACGGCCGCCTTGCGCAGCATGGCCTTGAGCTTGGCGAAGGCGTTCTCGATCGGGTTGAAGTCGGGACTGTAGGGCGGCAGGTAGAGCAGCGACGCACCCGCCGCCTCGATCGCGGCGCGGACGCCAGCGCCTTTGTGGCTCCCAAGGTTGTCCATCACCACGACGTCGCCTGGGTGCAGCTCTGGGACCAGAACCTGCTCCACATAGTCCTGGAAGAGCTCGCCGTTGATGGGCCCGTCGAGGACCATCGGCGCGATCATGCCGCTGTTGCGCAGTCCGGCGACAAAGGTGGTGGTCATCCAGTGGCCGTGCGGAACGGCCGCGCGGAGACGCTCGCCGCGACGGGCGCGGCCATGGGTACGCGCCATCTTGGTGGACGCCCAAGTTTCATCAATGAACACAAGCGCGTCGGGCTCGAGATCGAGCTGACCATCGAACCACTCACGACGTTTGCTCAGGACGTCTGGCCGATCCTGCTCCGCAGCGTGACCAGTCTTTTTTTGCGCGTGATGCGGTGTCGCTGGAAAAAGCGGCGCCAGGTGCCGTAGCCGAACCAGTGGCCACGTTCGCCGAGCGCTGTGCGCAACTCGTCGATGGTCGCATCGCGCATCTCGTCGAGCACCTGCAGGATCAATGTCGCCTGGGCCTCGATCCGGCTGGAGCGGCGATCACCACCCAATGCGCCCGGCCTGAGATCGCCCTGCTCGCGCTCGAGACGGCGCCAGCGGCTGACGGAGGCAGCGCTGACGCCAAACCGCGCCCCTGCCTCGCGGTGGCTGGCGCCCTGCTCCACAGCCCCGAGAACACGCGCCCGAAGATCGATCGAAAGAGCCTTCGACATGCCCGCCGGCCTCCAGTCCCCGGCAGACAGTTTGAATCACAATCTTAGCGGATTCGGGTACCCCTGAGATTCACTCAGATCGGATACCGCTCTAGGTTTGTGTCTGATAATTGTAAGATGGCACCATAAGTCCCAACGATAACGGTCGCCCGCCGGGAGGCTATTTCGGCGGCAGCGTCCGGACGAACTCCAGGGCCGCGTCGACGAGCTTCGTAGCGAGCCCATCATCGGCGAAGGTTTCTGGCGCGACGCGCACCCATCCTGACATTACCCGACCGCGTGAAATCATCGGCACGATGCCCTCGGTCGCCAACGCCCATTGGTCGTTGCCTTTCCCGAGCCGTATGAGTACCCCGTCGTCTCGGGCGCCGCACAGTAGGTTTCCGTCGAGCAGCCAGGCCCACCCGCCAAACATCGCGCGCTCAAGCAGCGCCAATCGCTCGTCGAGTTGGTCTCGCACCAACTCCTCAAGTCCCGCGTCTCTCGCCATTCATCCGATCCAGAATTACTCCACCGTCGCCAACGCGGATCATCCCGAAAGCATAGCCTATCGGCAGACGAATCTCGCGGCAATCAGGCCGTATGGTTCTCAGGTTCGGCGGCTTCACATCCTGATCATTGGGCCCTCTCACAAATCCACGCGATCCTGACCCGCACGACCTATATCGGCGAACACAGGTTCAACGCGCGCTCGCACAAGACTCGTGAGAAAAAGGCCGACAGCGAGCTCGCGATCGTGTCGGCGCCGCCGCTGATCGACCGCGCGATGTTCGGTGTCGTGCAGAACCGGCTCGAGGCGCGCAATCCGATGGTGACACCAGCGCACATCAGCGGCGGCCCCGCCCCAAGATCCGGCATCAGGTAGCCAGTCTGTTGCCCGGGTAGGATTTGAAATGCGAGGCGAGCTTCGAGCGCAGCCTTCGCGCCAGTGGCTGACCATCAGCTCAGGGCGCTGCGCCGCGACTTTCCTCCAAATGAACAGATTCTGCTTGGAACCCTGGGGAAGCCTGTCTTTCTAAGCAAAAACGGTCCCGAAGGACCGTCTTTATCGCTCTGATTTCCCGAGGGAAAATTTGGAGCGGGCGAAGGGATTCGAACCCTCGACCCCAACCTTGGCAAGGTTGTGCTCTACCCCTGAGCTACGCCCGCGCTCCGTGCGGTGGCGGGCTTCTAAGACATCTGCGGCGGCCATGCAAGGGGCGGGGTGGGGGCGCTGCGAGGAAGCGCTTGCCAGATCGGCCACGGGCGACAATGTAACCTCCACCTTCAAGCCCGGGATCGTTGTCCATGGATTACATCATCGGCCAGAACAAGCCTCCCGCCGGGGCGACAGCCGGGGCGGCCGCGGCGCCGGGTCCGGCGGCCCGGGGCGCGGTGGGCGGCCCGGATCAGATGATGATCGACGGTGACCAGCGGACCTTCATGGCCGACGTCATCGAGGCCTCGCAGACCATTCCTGTCCTTGTCGATTTCTGGGCGAGCTGGTGCGGACCCTGCAAGCAGCTCACGCCGGCGCTCGAGAAGGTCACCCGAGCCGCCGAGGGGCGGATCAGGCTGGTCAAGATCGACATCGACGCCAATCGCGCCCTGGTCAGCCAGTTGAGCCAGCTTGGCCTGCCGTTGCAGTCCTTGCCGACCGTTGCCGCCTTCTGGCAGGGCCAGATCCTCGACCTGTTCCAGGGCGCGTTGCCGGAGAGCGAGATCAAGCGTTTCGTCGAGGCGCTGCTCAAGGCGGCCGGCGGCAGCATGCCGTCGGCGGACCTGCTCGGCGAGGCGCGCGCCGCGTTCGAGGCCGGGCAGTTCGAGGAGGCGGCCTCGCTGTTCAGCGCCACGCTCGAGGGCGAGCCGGAAAGCCCGGAAGCCTGGGGCGGCCTGGTGCGCGCCCTGCTCGCACTCGGCGAAGAGGAGCAGGCACAGGCGGCGCTCGACCAGGTGCCGAGCAAGATCGCCGAGCATGCCGAGATCGCGGGTGCCCGCTCGGCTCTGGCGCTGGCAGCCGAGGGCCGGCGGGTTGCGGCCGGGCTGGGTGGGATCGAGGCCCGGCTGCGCCAGGATCCGGCCGACCACGCCGCGCGCTACGAGTTAGCCACGGCGCTCAACGCCGCCGGCGAGCGTCAGCAGGCGGCCGATGCGCTGCTCGAGATCCTCGGGCGCGACCGGGACTGGAACGAGGGCGCGGCACGGCTGCAACTGATCAAGTTCTTCGAGGCCTGGGGATTCGACGACCCGGTGACCCTTGCCGCCCGCCGGCGCATGTCCGCGCTGTTGTTCAGCTGATCCATGGAAGAGGCACAGCGCGACCCCGCCCGGCTGCCCAGACTGCGTGAGATCGGCCTGCGCGACCTGGAGGGTCCGCTCGCCATCTTCCCGCTGCCGGGCGCGCTGCTGCTGCCGCGCGGCCGCCTGCCGCTCAACATCTTCGAGCCACGCTACGTGGCGATGATCGAGGACGCGCTGCGTGACCGCCGGCTGATCGGCATGATCCAGCCGCGTGGCGGTAGTGCATCCTATGATGACGATGATGACGAGGAGGACGACAGCGGAGCCGGCTCGTTCGCCGAGGGCTTTGCGGCGCAGGCAGGTGGCGCTGCCGATCCCGCCGGGCAGGGCTTCTTCGCGTCGCCGCTGGAGCCGCCGCCGCTCTACGAGGTGGGCTGCGCCGGGCGACTGCTCTCGTTTCTCGAGCGCGAGGACGGCACCTACGCGATCACGCTGGCAGGCGTTGCCCGTTTCCGGGTCCGCGCCGAGCTCGACCTGCGGCGCGGCTACCGGCGCGTCACGCCCGACTTCGGTCCCTACGCGCTCGACCTGCTCGATCCGGGGCCGGTGGCCTTCGAGCGCACGGCCCTGCTCGCCGCCCTTCGCCGCTTCTTCGAGTTGCGCGGCTTCGAGGCCCGCTGGGAGGCCATCGAGCAGATGGACGACGAGACCCTGATCGTCACGCTCAGCATGATCTGCCCCTTCCAGGTGCCCGAGAAGCAGGCGCTGCTCGAGGCGCCCAGTCTGGCGCAGCGGGCGCGTACCCTGCTCGCCCTGCTGCAGATGGCCGGCCACGAGAGCGGCGGCCATTCCGGACACAACGCCTGAACCCGCCGTCCGCCCGGGTCATCCGCTGCCCGGCTGTCACCCCCAGGAACCCGCCATGAGCGACGAGACCAACACCGCACCATCGCCCGGACCGGACGACACCCGGCCTCGCCCGGCGCCCGTCGATCCTCGCCTGCTCGAGATCCTGGTCTGCCCGGTCACCAAGGGCGAGCTGATCTACGACCGTGACGCGGGCGAGCTGATCAGCCGCAAGGCCGGCCTGGCCTACCCGGTGCGCGACGGCATCCCGATCATGCTCCCCGACGAGGCGCGCCCGCTCGAGCATTGAGCCCGAGGCTCGAAGATCCGGATTGCAAAGGCCTGCCTTTGATGGGGTCCAGGGGCAACGCCCCTGGCCTTGCTATCCCCACCTGACCCAGCTGGCTCGCATCGTCACCCGGCCGCCACCTGGTGACCGGGCGGCGCCACATTGGCGATCATCTCGCCGAACGGTCCGGCATTGCGCGCCGGGCCGCGATCGACGCCGGTGGTCGCCTTGAGCGGCAGGCGTGGGAAGACCAGTTCGGCGAAGCGGTAGCACTCTTCGAGGTGCGGGTAGCCGGACAGGATGAAGCGGTCGATGCCGAGTGCCATGTACTCCTTCATCCGTGCCGCGACCTGATCGGGGTTGCCGACCAGCGCCGTGCCGGCCCCGCCGCGCACCAGCCCCACGCCGGCCCACAGGTTGGGCCCGACCACCAGGCGATCCTTCGAGCCCCGGTGCAGTTCGGCCATGCGGCGCTGCCCGACGCTGTCGAACTTGCTGAACGCCGCCTGCGCGCGGGCGATATCGGCGTCGCTCACATGCGCGATGAGGCGGTCGGCCTCGCGCCACGCCTCCTCCTCGCTTTCGCGCACGATGACGTGCAGGCGGATGCCGAACGACAACGTCCGGCCGCGCTCGGCGGCCAGCCTGCGCACCGTCTCGATCTTCTCCGCCACCGCCTCGGGCGGCTCGCCCCAGGTCAGGTAGACGTCGACATGCTCGGCCGCGACGCGCTGGCCGGCCTCCGAAGAGCCACCGAAATAGAGCGGCGGGTGAGGGGCCTGCACCGGCGGAAACAGCAGCTTGCCGCCTCGCGAGCGCAGGTGCCGCCCCGCGAAATCGACCGTCTCTCCGGCGAGCAGCCGGCGCCAGACGGTGAGATACTCGTCGGTCGCCTCGTAGCGCGCCGTGTGGTCGAGGAATACGCCGTCGCCCGCCAGCTCCGCCGGGTCGCCGCCGGTCACCACGTTGACCAGCAGCCGTCCGCCCGAAAGCCTGTCGAACGTGGCTGCCATTCGCGCGGTCATCGACGGCTCCGACAGCCCCGGACGCACGGCCACCAGGAACCGCACGCGCCGGGTCAGCGGCACCATGGCGGAGGCCACCACCCAGGAATCCTCGCAGGATTTGCCGGTCGGCAGCAGCATGCCGAAATAGCCGAGCTCGTCCGCGGCGCGGGCGATCTGCCCGAGATAGTCCAGCGTCACATGCCGTGCGCCGGTCTGCGAGCCGAGATGGCGGCCATCGCCGTGGGTTGGAAGGAACCACAAGACGTCCGCGGCTTGGGCGGCGTGGGACACGGATCTTCTCCTCGAACAGAGGCTCTCAGACGCTCTGCGCCGGTGTCGCGCGAAAACCACGACACATTAATGTAAGACACCCGGTAAACGTGGCGTGCTCCGTGGTTCTATGCAACACACGAAAGCCTCAGCCTCAAACGCAGCCCTCGGGAGACGCGCCGATGACCACCTTGCCTGCCCGGCCGCCGACCCGGCGAGCCGCACTCGGCGCGGTACTCGGATTTGCCGCCGCCGGAGCCGTGTCGTCGCGCAGGGCGCGTGCGGCCGGCGGCCGGACCATCCGCATCGGCTACCAGCGCTACGGCACGCTGATCATCCTCAAGCACACCGGCTTTCTCGACCAGGCGCTCGCCCGCCAGGGTGACCGGGTGGAGTGGAGCGAGCATCCCGCCGGCCCGCAGATGCTGCAGGCGATGGCGCTCGGCGCGCTCGATTTCGGCATCACCGGCGACACGCCGCCGGTCTTCGCCCAGGCGGCCTCGGCGGGATCGGCCGCCCCCGACGTGCTCTATGTCGGCCACGAGCCGCCCGCGCCGCAGGGCGAGGCGATCATCGTCCCCGACCATAGCGCGCTGCGCCGGGTCGCCGATCTCAAGGGCCACACCGTGGCCCTCAACCGCGGCTCCAACGTGCACTGGCTGCTGCTGCGCGCCCTCGACGTGGCGGGGCTGACGATGAGCGACATCCAGCCCGTCTACCTGCCGCCGGCCGCCGGCCGCCCGGCCTTCGACACCGGCCGGGTCGATGCCTGGGCGATCTGGGACCCCTACCTGTCCTCCGTGCAGACCGACTCGACGCCCCGTGTGCCTGACCACCGCCGAGGGGCTGGTGCCGAACCGTCAGTTCCTGCTCGCCGAGCGCGGCTTCGCCACGACGCACCCCGACCTGGTCCGCGAGGCCCTCGCCCAGCTCGACCGTGCGGACGGGTGGGCGACGCGCAACAAGGACCAGGTCAGCCGCTATCTTGCCGCCGATACCGGCCTGCCGCTTGCCGTGGTGCGCACCGCCATCGACCGGCTGAGCTTCGGCGTGTCGCCGATGACGCCCGACATCGTGGCCGAGCAGCAGCGTATCGCCGACGCCTTCGCCGCCCAGCATCTGATCCCCGGCAGGTTGCGCGTGGCCGATGCGGTCTGGAAGGATCCCGGCCGCACCGGCTGAGTGCGGCGGGTCCGGACACAGGCCCGTGTATCGGCAAACCCGGCCGACGTTCCGATCTTTCCGTGCAACGGATCCTGGAGGAACGGCGGAGGACGCGATGGCCGGAGTGGCCAAGAAGACCGACCCAAAGCTGTGGGAGCGGGTCAAGACCGAGGTTACCGAAGGCGACAAGGGCGGCAGGCCGGGTCAATGGTCGGCACGCAAGGCGCAGCTCGCCTCGGCCGAGTACAAGCGCGCGGGCGGCGGCTACCAGGGCGGCAAGTCGGCCGACAACCATCTCAGCCAGTGGACCCGCGAGGCGTGGGGCACCAAGTCCGGCGGGAAGAGCGGCGAGACAGGGGAGCGCTACCTGCCGCAGGAAGCGCGCGAGGCGCTGTCCGACGAGGACTATGCCCGCTCGACCGCCAAGAAGCGCGCCGACACCCGCAAGGGCCGCCAGTTCAGCCGCCAGCCCGCGGACGTCGCCGGCAAGACCGCGCCTTACCGCGAGAGCGGCCACACGAGCGGCCAGACGGGAGCGCAAGCGGGCGCCCAGACCCGTGACGCGCTGATGGCCGAGGCGCGCCGTCGCGGCATCCCCGGCCGCTCGCGCATGAACAAGGCCGATCTGGAGCGGGCACTCGGAGAGCCGGTCCAGGACGGGTAGGTGAGGGCAGGGGTTCGGGCGCAGGCGCGGGGAGCCGGCTATGGGCGGTGTCGCGGAGAAGCAGGTCGAGGGATGACCACGAGGTCGAAGCCGGGTTCCGTCGGCTGGTGGACATGAGGAAGCTCGCCCGCGACACCTTGACGATCATGCCGCTGGGCTTGGTCTTCGTCTCTCGATCGAGGTGGGAGCATGAGTCGTCCGGCAGCTATGGTGTCGCTCGCGTTCATGGTCCCGGCGACAATTGGCATTGCGCGGACAACGTCGCTGGCCACAACCGGGCAGGGGCAGCGGATGAGCCAGGAAGCGAAAGGCAATTTCGACGTCGAGGTCAAACCCGAGGCCACGCTCAGCGGTGGCATCGGACGGTTCTCGATCAACAAGACGTTCCACGGCGACATCGACGGCAGGAGTGTCGGCGAGATGCTTGCCGTTCGAACCGCAACGCAGGGTTCGGCAGGATACGTCCTGATCGAGCATGTCACCGTGGCGCTGGGGGGCCGGTCGGGCGGGTTTCTGCTACAGCATCACGGCCTGATGGATCGCGGCACGCCAGAGTTGAAGGTCGTCATCATCCCGGACTCCGGGACCGGCGAACTGGCCGGCATCGCTGGCAGCATGACCATCAATGCCGCAGACAATCATTCCTATGTTCTGACCTACTCCCTGCCGACCACGTCGTGACCTTCATCACTCCTGCTCCGCGCCGGATCGGCGTCGCGGCCGCCCAAGCGTGGCGAGGTTGCGCCGTTCAGCCGGCACGGCGGAAGGTGAGGTTGTAGCGCAGCGTGCCGGTGAGCGGGTGGTCGGCTCGGCGCACCGGGGCCACGCCGTGAAAGGTGAAGCGCGACGGACCACCCCAGACCACCACGTCGCCGCTCTCGAGCGCCAGCCGGCGCGGCCGGTCGCCGCGTGCTGCCCCGCCCCACAGAAACACTGCCGGCGCCCCGAGCGAGACCGAGACGATCGGCGCGCTGCCGTCGCGCTCGTCATGGTCCTGGTGCAGCGCCATGCGTGCCCCCGTCTCGTAGCGATTGACCAGGCAGGCATCCGGCGCGAAGCCTGCATGTCCCGCACGTGCCGCGGCCTGCACCGCAAGCTCGCGGAACCGCTGCGGCATCGCCGGCCAAGGCTGGCCGGTCTGCGGATCGACCGGCTCGTAGCGGTAGCCGCGCCGGTCGCTATGCCAGCCGAGCGGGCCGCAATTGGTCATTGCCACCGACATCCGCCCGCCCCCCGGTGTCGCCAGATGACGAAACGGCGCCGCACGGGCCAGCGCCTCGACCTGTTCGATCAGCGCCCGCTCCTCGGCAAGCGCCAGCCCCGGCAGCAGGACCGCGCCAGGTCCGAGCGCCATCTCGCCGGCCGGCCCCTGCTCCAGCCGGTCGAGCAGGTCGCGGCTCATCGGCGCGAACCCGGCCTTGGCAGAACCGGGAGGCGTGCTGCCGGGTTGAGAGCCTGATGACCGACGATCCGCTCCTCACGTCGCGCCGCGCCGTGCTGCATTCGTCCCACCCGTTCAACGCCGAGCCGGCGCTGGACCGGCTGCGCGCCTCGCTGCGCACCGCGTCGGCCGATTTCTACGTCCGCAGTCACGGCGACATCCCCCGGCTCGATCCGCAGTCCTTCCGCCTGCAGGTGGGCGGCCTGGTCGCCATCCCGCTGAGCCTGTCGCTCGCCGACCTGGAAGCACGGTTCCCCGCCTGCCGTGTCGTCGCCGCCCTGCAATGCGCCGGCAACCGCCGCGCCGACCTGCTCGCGGTCCGTCCGGTGAAGGGCGACCCGTGGCAGGGGGGCGCGATCGGCAATGCGCAATGGGGCGGCGTGCGTCTTGCCGACCTGCTGCGCGCCGCCGGCCTGGATGAGGCGCCCGAAGCCCAAGGCTCGCTGCATGTGGCGTTCTCCTGTGCCGACCGTTGCCGCACGGATGGCGAGGACTACAAGTTCGAGGTCTCGATCCCGCTGCGCAAGGCCCTGGCCCCCGAGGTCCTGCTGGCCACCACCATGAACGGCGCCCCGCTCGCCCGCGAGCACGGCGCGCCGCTGCGCGCCCTGGTGCCCGGCTTCGCCGGCGTGCGCTCGGCCAAATGGCTGACCGCCATAACCGTGCAGGCCGGCCCGAGCCAGTCCCACCCGCAGGCGCGCGACTACAAGCTCCTCCCCGCCGACACAGACCCCGACGCGCCCGACTGGCCGCGCGGCCTGACCATCGACGAGATGCCGCTCAACGCCCTGATCTGCGAGCCGGCCCCGTTCGCCCGCCTCCCACCCGGCCCCGCCACGCTGCGCGGCTGGGCAATGGCAAGCGGCCGGCCGGTGGCCCGCGTCGACGTGTCCGCCGATGGCGGCCTCTCCTGGTCGCAAGCCGAGCTCACCCATGACGAACACGCTCCCTGGAGCTGGAGCTTCTGGCAGGCTGAACTCCCCCTCGGCCCCGGCCGCCACGAACTCGTCGTCCGCGCCTGGGACAGCGCCGGCCAGACCCAGCCGGAGCGGGCCGACACGGTTTGGAACTTCAAGGGGTATCTGAGTGCGGCGTGGCACCGGGTGCAGGTGGAGGTGGCGTAGACCGGTCACGCCGCCGGACGTGGGCCGCAGTGGTTCGGCGTCGAGCAACGGACGCACGGATTGAGGCGGCCGCGCTCGCTCGCACGAGAGGTATCGTACCGGCAGGCGGCCGTTCCAGGCTTGGCGGTGCGCGCCCGGTCTGAGTGGTCTCAGATCAACCCCGCTTGTGAGCATATGCGTCCGGAAACCCGCCTTCTGCCGAGCGGGCCTTGGGCGCATCAGCCGCGCGAGACAGACAACCCGGCGAAGAGCGGCGCGTGGGCGGCGAGCCTGCGGGATACGAATTCGGTGAAGAGCTGCACGAGCTTCGTCTTGAGTGTCTTCCCCTGAACGGGAAGCCAGACTTCTCCGTGCTTGTGCAGCTTGGTGCAAGGCACCCTCAGCAGGAGGGGGCGGTGGCTGACACCTCCACCTTGGGGACAATAACGTGCTTTAGCCCCTGAGCAAGCCGGTCAAGCTGGCGTCGGTCTTGTCTCACAGAACCCATTGCGCCGCAGGAGCAAGCCACAGAAAATCCCGGCTGCCGTCACGTTCCTCGCCTTCGATAACCGTTCGATCCTCCCGGCGTGGATCTCGCCGTTGATGGAGACATGGGGTAGGTCGGACCCTCGTCGAGGAGGACATGACCTTTCTGGCCGTCCGGTCGGCTCGCAGCGAGATGTCGCAGAGGCGCTCCCCAGCGGACAGGGCAGGACGATCATCGACGTGACCAGCGCTCAAGTCGTGCCCCCTTTGTAGAACCGGGAGAGCAGCCTTCTTCTCAGCGGGCTGTCGAAAGGTGCGCTGCCAGTCGAAGCGCACGCGAGGGTAGCTGGTAACATCTGATATTTGAAAGTCTGGTCGGGTCATTCGCGGCCAGGAACGGACACCGGCCGGACCGTACCATGAACATGCGGGCCGGGCGAGTTTGCTCGGGACGGCATTGGGTCGGTCAAATCCCGGGTCGAAGCGCTCTATGCGGGTGGATCACTTCGCGCGGTGCGAGGCATACCAATCGTCCGCCGCTAGTCTACAGCCGCGCCGGCACGTCTAGCTCGAGTCGTGACCCATCTCCAGCGAAAGATCTCCCGAGGGATGCTCGTACGCAGCACGAACAGGTTGCCAGTGAGCGCCGCACGTGCCGGAACTGTTAGTCGACCACTTTTTCAGATTGGAGTTCTCAGCAGCAGGCGCAAGAAACAATATGAGTTTGTCGAGAACCAGAGGAGAGGTCATTCCCACCCCGCCACTCCATTACGAAGCAGGTACAATGCCCCTAGGATATTTCTCTGCCAAGTAGTTAGGTTTGAAGATGCGCTTCAAGCATCATAATAGACGCATAGCCTACGCCACCCACACGTCAATCAACCTTTAGGAACACAGAATGCACTCCACACAACCGTACTCATTCTCATGGCGGGTTCCCGTTCAACGTTTTAATGGCGTCGCTGCATGCCCGCTGTGAATTAAATTCGGCTGAGCCGAAGGCTTGCACCGGTCTTTGGTCAACCATATACGCGGGGTGCGTAGGTGCCATTACAGGCCATGACAGGAGCAAAAGAATGTAGTGCATGACACCTCCTGTCATAACGGATGTACTCGGTCGAGCCGACGATTGTGTGAGCTATTCCGCGCTGGTGACCGGCAAAGTATCAGCGGCTATAGATGGAGCCACCTCTTCCGATGAGCCGCACAAAGCCCCTGGAGCATGCTTGCTGCGTTGGTACTGGGTTAGCGTGTTCGCGCGTATTCTCAGGATGCCCGCGTTGTTAGGAGCGGCGCTCCCGCGGCTGTTTAGTAACCATCCGGCGTGCACCGCGGCGGCATCCTGATAGTGCTACTCGGAGGTCTTGGATGGCCTTTGATCGGCGATGAGTTCCTGGAGGCTTTCGACGCCGCGTTCAGTGAAGCCCTTCGT